>Ga0182006_1000222_pt1 | contig 55421 bp, 39 predicted proteins | sample Sormic07211104_1_FD_123022 | JGI IMG/M metagenome (GOLD analysis project Ga0182006, IMG submission 123022) | Rhizosphere microbial communities from Sorghum bicolor, Mead, Nebraska, USA - 072115-104_1 MetaG | ecosystem: Host-associated > Plants > Roots > Rhizosphere | place: USA: Nebraska...
CCGCGCTCGATGGGCGGTTAGCTCAGCGGTAGAGCACTGCCTTCACACGGCAGGTGTCACAAGTTCGATCCTTGTACCGCCCACCATCGAATCCTGAAGACCCGGCCACGCGCCGGGTTTTCTTTTGGGTCATACCATGGTTCCCGGGGCTAAAATGCGCCGGCTCACCCAGCGGACACCGCCATGCACGAAGCCCTTGCCGACCTCCACCTGTTGACCCTCACGCCCTGGAAGATCATCGGTCTCCTGGGCACGCTGCTCTTCACCGCGCGCTGGTTCGTCCAGTTCTATGCCACGCGGAAGAACAAGAAGGTCACCGTGCCGATGTCCTTCTGGTACCTGTCGGTCAGCGGCAGCGTGCTGACCCTGGCTTACTTCATCTGGGGCAAGAACGATTCCGTCGGCATCATTCAGACGGCTTTTCCGATGATCGTGTCGTTTTACAACGTGTTCGCGCATTTGAAGCATCGTGAGCGCGGGGAGACGGTGAAGCCGGGCGGGCCTGAGGAGACTTGAGCCTGGGATCGGGTGATGGTTTGGCGAGCACCCGATCGCCGCTTAAGCGGCTTCCCACCCGAGGGTAAGCGGCTTACTAGCCGAGGGTAGGTTGAGCGGCTTCCCGGCAGTGGCTTCCCACCCGAAGGTGGGGCCGTCTTCAGTCGGGGTCGTAGTCGAGGTAGGGGGCTAGCCAGCGTTCGGCTTCGCGGCGTTCCCAGCCCTTGCGCCGGGCGTAGTCTTCGACCTGTTCGCGGCTGACCCGGCCGACCACGAAATACTGGCTGTCGGGGTGGGAGAAATACCAGCCGGACACGGCGGCCGTGGGGTACATGGCGAAGCTGTCGGTGAGCTGGATCGTCGTGTGTTCGGTGGCCTGCAGCAGGTCGAACAACGTCCGCTTCTCCGAATGCTCCGGACAGGCGGGATAGCCCGGGGCCGGGCGGATGCCGCGGTACCGCTCCGCGACGAGTGCATCGTTATCCAATGCCTCGTCGGGCTGGTAACCCCAGAACTCCTTGCGCACGCGCTCATGCATGCGTTCGGCGAAGGCTTCCGCGAGACGGTCGGCCAGGGCCTTGAGCAGGATCGACGAGTAGTCGTCGTGCACCGCCTCGAAGCGCGCCACATGCTCGTCGATGCCGATGCCCGCGGTCACGGCGAAGCCACCGATCCAGTCCTGTACGCCGCTGTCCTTCGGCGCGACGAAGTCCGACAGGCAGAAGTCCGGACGATCCGCGGGCTTGTCCACCTGCTGGCGCAAGTGGTGCAGGGTGGTCATCGCCTTGCGCTTGCCGGTGCCCGCCTCGGCGTACACCTCGATGTCGTCGCCCGACTGCGCGGCGGGCCAGAAGCCGATCACGCCCTTGGCCGTGAGCCATTTCCCGGCGATGAGCTTGTCGAGCATCGCTTGCGCATCGTTGTAGAGCTCGGTGGCCTGCGGCCCGACGATCTCGTCGTCGAGGATGGCCGGGAACTTGCCGGCAAGCTCCCACGCGTTGAAGAACGGCGACCAGTCGATATAGCCGCGCAATTCGGCGAGGTCGTAGTCGTCGAACACGGTGACGCCAGGCACGCGTGGCGTGGGCGGCGTGTATGCCTGCCAGTCGCCCGTGTAGCGCTGGGCGCGGGCCTTCGACAGGGGTACCAGTTGCTTGCCCGCGCCGCGGCTCTTGTGGCGGTCGCGCACCTCCGCGTACTCGGCGCGCACCTTGGTCATGAACTCGTCGACGAGGTCCTTGCTGACCAGCGACTGCGCGACGCCGACGGCTCGCGAGGCGTCCTTCACCCATACGGTGGGCGACTTGTAATGTGGCTCGATGCGCAGCGCGGTATGCGCGCGCGAGGTCGTCGCGCCGCCGATCATCAGCGGCACGCGGAAGTCCTGGCGCTCCATCTCGCGGGCGACCTGACTCATTTCTTCCAGCGAAGGCGTGATCAGGCCGGAGAGCCCGATGATGTCGGCGTTCTCGGCACGCGCGATGTCCAGGATCTTCTGGGTCGGCACCATCACGCCGAGATCGATCACCTCGAAGTTGTTGCACTGGAGCACCACGCCGACGATGTTCTTGCCGATGTCGTGGACGTCGCCCTTGACCGTGGCGAGCACGATCTTGCCGTTGTTCTTGCCGGCGTCGCCGGAACGCAGCTTCTCTTCCTCGATGTACGGAATCAGGTGCGCCACGGCCTTCTTCATCACGCGCGCCGACTTGACCACCTGGGGCAGGAACATCTTGCCGGCGCCGAACAGGTCGCCGACCACGTTCATGCCGGTCATCAGCGGGCCTTCGATCACGTCGAGCGGGCGCCGGGCGACGAGGCGCGCTTCTTCCGTGTCTTCCACCACGAACTGGTCGATGCCGTGCACGAGCGCATGGGTCAACCGCTCGACGACGGGCTTGTCGCGCCAGGCGGCGGTTTCCACCGCCACCTCGCCCTTGCCACCCTTGTAGCGGTCGGCGATCTCGAGCAGGCGTTCCGTGCCGTCCGGACGACGATTCAATACCACGTCTTCGACGCGCTCGCGCAGTTCTTCGGGCAGGTCATCGTAGATCGCCAGCGCACCGGCGTTGACGATACCCATGTCCATGCCCGCGGCGATCGCGTGGTAGAGGAACACCGAGTGGATGGCCTCGCGCACCGGGTTGTTGCCGCGGAACGAGAACGATACGTTGGAGACGCCGCCGGACACATGCGACGAGGGGAAGCGCTTCTTCAGTTCGCGCGTCGCCTCGATGAAATCCACCGCGTAGTTGTTGTGTTCCTCGATGCCGGTGGCGATGGCGAAGATGTTGGGATCGAAGATGATGTCTTCCGGCGGGAAGTCCAGCTCGTTCACCAGCAGTTCGTAGGCCCGCGAGCAGATCTCGATCTTGCGTTGCTTCGTGTCGGCCTGGCCGGCCTCGTCGAAGGCCATCACGACCACGGCGGCGCCGTACTGGCGGACCTTGCGCGCGTGGTCGAGGAAGGCGGCTTCACCTTCCTTCATCGAGATGGAATTGACGATGCCCTTGCCCTGCATGCAACGCAGGCCAGCCTCGATCACGCTCCACTTCGAGGAGTCCACCATGATCGGCACGCGGGCGATGTCGGGCTCGGACGAGATCAGGTTGATGAAGCGGGTCATCGCCGCCTCGGAATCGATCAGGCCCTCGTCCATGTTCACGTCGAGGATCTGGGCACCGTTCTCCACCTGCTGGCGGGCCACGTCCACGGCTTCCTCGTAGCGACCCTCCTTGATCAGCTTGCGAAACTGGGCCGAGCCGGTGACGTTGGTACGTTCACCGACGTTGATGAAGTTCAGGTCCGGCGTGAGGACCAGCGGCTCGAGGCCGGAAAGGCGCGTGTATCGAATGCTCATGCGGCTTGTGCGGTGTCCTTGGGAACGCGCGGCGGGTAGGGCGCCACGGCGGCGGCGATCGCCGCGATGTGTGCGGGCGTGGTGCCACAGCAGCCGCCCACGATGTTGATGAGTCCGTCGGCGGCGAAGCCACGGATGGTCGCGGCCATGCTTTCCGGTGTCTCGTCGTACTCACCGAAGGCGTTCGGCAGTCCCGCGTTCGGGTGCGTGCTGACGGCGCTGCCGGCGATGCGCGCGAGCATCTGCACGTGCGGGCGCAGGTCGTCGGCGCCGAGCGCGCAGTTCAGTCCTACCGAGAGCGGCTGGATGTGTTCCACGGAATAGAAGAACGCCTCGGCGGTCTGGCCGGAAAGCGTGCGCCCGGAGCGGTCGGTGATCGTGCCCGAGATCATCACGGGCACGCGCGCACCGAGTTCGTTGAACAGCTCGCTCAGCGCGAACAGCGCGGCCTTGGCGTTGAGCGTGTCGAAGATCGTCTCGACCATGATCGTATCCGCGCCGCCTTCGATCAGGGCACGCGCGGCTTCGACGTAGTTCGCGGTCAGTTCCTCGAAGGACACGTTGCGGAAACCCGGATCGTTCACGTCGGGTGAGATCGAGGCGGTGCGGCTCGTGGGCCCGAGGACACCGATGACGAAGCGCGGCTTGTGCGGCGTGCGCCGGGTCATCTCGTCGCAGGCTTCGCGGGCGATGCGTGCGCCTTCGCGATTCAACTCGGGTACGAGGTGTTCGAGGTGGTAGTCGGCCTGGCTGACGCGCGTGGCGTTGAACGTATTCGTTTCGACGAAATCCGCGCCGGCTTCGAGATACGCCATGTGCACGCCGCGAATGATGTCGGGCTGGGTCAGCAGGAGCAGGTCGTTGTTCCCCTTCAGGTCGCACTCGCCGGGATGATCGTGGCCGTGTTCGTGCGTGCTGTCGTTGCCGCCCGCGAAACGCTCACCGCGATAGCCGGACTCGTCCAGCTGGTGCCCCTGGAGCATGGTGCCCATGCCGCCGTCGAGGATCATGATGCGTTCGGCGAGGCCCTTCTGGATCAGGGCGACGCGATCGGGATGGAGCCAGGGAAGGTTTTTCATGGGTGTGTCTCCGCTCAGGGCTTGCGCGCGAGAAGACTGATGACTTCGAAATGCGGGGCGCGACGCTCGCGGCTCAGGCGCTCGCAGCTGACCACGTCCAGCCCGGCTTTCCGCGCCATGGCCGTGAGGCCGTCGCAGGTGAAACCGAGGTTGCGGTGATCGAAGGGCTCGACGACGGCGCGGTGGTCGTGTTCGCCGAGCGTGGAAACGAGCAGGCGTCCGCCCGGCTTCAACACCCGGGTCACCTCGGCGAAGACCTTTTGTGGCTGCTCGGAGTAGGTGAGGGCGTGCAGTAGCAGGACAAGATCGAACTGCCGGCCGCCCAGATCCAGCGCGTGCATGTCGCCGGTGCGCACGTCCACGTTGGTGAAGCTCGACAGGCGTTGGCGTGCCGCTTCGACGACGCGCTCCGAGCTGTCGATGCAGACGATGGAATGGGCATGTGGGGCCAGCAATTCGGCGGTGACGCCATCGCCCGAGGCGATGTCGAGCACGTCGCCCGTGGCGAGCAACTGCAACAGCGACCGGGCCAGTGTCTCCCACGTGCGTCCGGGTGAGTAATGCCGCTCCATGTCGCCGGCGACCGTGTCCGCCCAGCCTTCGGCGCGGGCGCGCTGGGCCAGTACCGCGGGCAGGCGTTCCGCGTCTTCGCGCAGGAGGGCGTCGCTCAAGGTGTCGCGCAGGGAAGCCACCAGGGCGGCGAGGGTGGGGTCCGCCTCGGCGTTGGCGCGATAATAGGCGGACACGCCGGCCCGCCGGTCGCGTACCAGTTCCGCCTCTTTCAGCTTCGCCAGGTGCGTCGACACGCGAGGCTGGGCCAGGTGCAGCACGGCCGCCAGTTCGGCGACCGTCAGCTCCTCGCGATCCAGCAGGGCGAGCAGGCGGACGCGGGTGGGATCGGCCAGGAGCCGAAGCACCGTGGAGGCCGTCGACAAGTCCATCCAACATCCTTATATCGCGATACAGAGATACCTAGGATGCGGCCAGTGTGCCCGGGCGTCAAGGCCATGTTGCAGTGCACGGAGGCACCGACTCGAACGACCGTTACAATGGTGGGCTTGTCTCCACCCCAAGACTTTGCCGCCCGCCAGGCCGGCGCGAGGAACACCATGGATTTCCGTTTTACCGACGACCAGCTGTCGATCCAGTCCATCGCCCGCGATTTCGCACAGAAGCGGATCGCTCCCGTGGCCGCCGAATTCGACGCCAAGGGCGAGTTTCCGCTCGAGAACATCCAGGAAATGGGCCAGCTGGGCCTGATGGGCATCGAGGTGCCGGAAGCCTATGGTGGCGCGGGCATGGACCCGGTCTCCTACGTGCTGGCCATGGTCGAGATCGCCGCGGCCGACGCGGCCACCTCCACGATCATGTCGGTGAACAATTCCCTGTTCTGCAACGGCATCCTGAAGAACGGTACCGAAGAGCAGAAGCAGAAGTACGTGCGCGCCATCGCCTCGGGCGAGGCCATCGGCGCCTATGCGCTCACCGAGCCGCAGTCGGGTTCGGACGCCTCGAACATGCATACCCGCGCGGTGAAGAACGCCGACGGCGACTGGGTCATCAACGGCAAGAAGAGCTGGATCACCTCCGGCCCCGTCGCGCGCTACATCGTGCTGTTCGCCGTGACCACGCCGGGGATCGGTGCGCGCGGCGTCTCCGCCTTCATCATCGACACCGCGCGGGAAGGCTTCCTCGCCGGCAAGACCGAGCCGAAGCTCGGCATCCGCGCGTCGGCCACCTGCGAGATCGAGTTCCACGACTACGTATGCCCGAAGGAAGACATGCTGGGCGAAGAAGGCAAGGGCTTCGCGATCGCGATGGGCGTGCTCGACGCCGGCCGCATCGGTATCGCCTCGCAGGCCGTGGGCATCGCGCGTGCCGCTTATGAGGCCACCTTGCAGTGGTCGCGCGACCGCAAGGCCTTCGGCCACCCGATCGGCACGTTCCAGATGACCCAGGCCAAGATCGCCGACATGAAGTGCAAGCTCGACGCGGCCCTGCTGCTGACGCTGCGCGCGGCGTGGACCAAGGCTCAGACCGACAAGAACGGCGGTCGCTTCGGCACCGAGGCGTCGATGGCCAAGCTGGTCGCCTCCGAGGCCGCGATGTGGATCACCCACCAGGCCGTGCAGATCCACGGTGGGATGGGTTATTCGAAGGAAATGCCGCTGGAGCGCTACTTCCGCGATGCGAAGATCACCGAGATCTACGAAGGCACCAGCGAGATCCAGCGCCTGGTGATCGCGCGCGCCGAAACCGGGTTGCGCTGACGCCCGGTCTTCCGTCGTCCAGGGGTGGACGGCTCAGGCGGAGTGAAAGACCGCCTCGATGTTATGGCCGTCCGGGTCGAGCACGAAACCGCCGTAATACCCCGCGTGGTAGTGCGAGCGCGGCCCCGGCGGACCATTGTCCCGGCCGCCGGCGGCGAGCGCGGCCTCGTGGAACGCACGCACCAGCTGCGTCGATGCGACGCGGAAAGCGACATGCACGGGCGGCTGGTTCGGCTCGCCCTTGTAGATCCAGAAGTCGGGCTTGCCGCCCTCGCCGAAGCCGGCCACGTCGGTGCGGCCGGTGACGGACGCCGGGAAGATCGCCAGCAACTCGTAGCCGATCGCACCCAATGCCTCCTGGTAAAACGCCTTGCTGCGCTCGAAGTCGCTGACGGTGACGCCGGTGTGATCGATCATCGGTAACTCCTGATAGGGCGGGGCCTGCCGTTCGCGCAGCTTATCCGCATTCCCGCTATGACTTCACGTGCGCCTTCATGTATTCGCGGAGCACGCTGTTGATCCTCGTCTGGTAACGCTGGCCGGAGTTCTTGAAGAACTCGAGCACGTCGCTATCGATGCGGAGCGTGATCTGTTGCTTATTGCGCAGGGTGGCGAGGGGGCTCGCCGTGATCCAGCTCTCGTCAGGGTGCTGTGGCGGGATGTCGCTGAAGTCGATGGGACGATCGGTCAGTGCCTCCAGTTCGGCGGCAAGTTCCGGCGACAGCGGCTCATCCGGATCAAGTACATGCCTGACGGTTTTGCCAGTAGCGGAAGATTTCATAACGTGAAGCCTCGCGAGCCGAGATGATCCGAACCGACTCGCCGCGCAGTGCATACACCACGACGAGTTCCTTTCCTGAAACCATGCCGAGGCCGATATATCGGTCTTCGCTGTCCACGCGGTCGTCGAGGCGGGTCATGAAGAACAGATCGAGGAAGATCCGTCCGGCGTTCTCGAACGAGATGCCGTGCTTCGTGCGGTTCCGAAGAGCTTTCGCCTCGTCCCACTCGAAGGTCACGACCATGGTTGGTCTCCGAGAGAAATGTAACTACAAATGGAGTTACATAGCAAGGGATGATTGCACGTCGATCGCTCCATGGCGGCCCTCCTGGGAGACAGCCATCAAGCTTCAGTCGGCGTACTCCCGGGTTCTGTAGGGCACGGGCGCCAACCTCTGCGCGACAAACCCCGTTCTGGGAGCCGACCTTGTCGGCGATCTCGCGGCAGCGGGGCGGTTTCTTCTGCACGGCTCGGCTTCGCCCTCGCGTTGGGGTGTGGGGCAGAGCCGTCGGCCGCCACCCTCGTCGCTCCGGTTACACCGTCGCTCGGGAAAGGGTGCCGCTGCGCGGCCATGTCTTATGGCTGGCGCCCCGTCGCGCCCGTCGCGCCGGCCGGGGTTTCCGACTCGCCTTCCTGGCTCGGCGGAAACAGCCGGCCGTCCTGGCCGGCCCCCTGACGGGCCTTTTCGCCCGTCGCTCCTCGGTTCCACAAGTCGCGCCGAGGGTGGCGGCCGACGGCTCTTCCAGCACTGAGGGTGTTGTGCGACACGAGCAACGCTCGCGACCTGAGGCAAGCGGTTCCGTGTAACTCCGCTCGCCCTCACCCGGGTGGGAAGCGGGCTGGCCCGCGATTCGCCAACTTGTTTCGAGCGAATGAGGCGGTGCACTGCAACTGAGCGAGCGGTAAAAGCCTGGCTCGATCACCTCAAAGCTTCCTTCGCCAGCAGAACGATGGCGGCATCGCGGGCCAGCCCGCTTCCCACCCGGGTGCGGTCTCCCACCCGGGTGCGGTCTTCCGGCCCGGGTGCGGTCTTCCCACCCGGTTGCGGCGATTGGCAAGAGGCAAGTGATTAGCGGCAAGGCGAGCTTTGCTCTTCCCACCACCCCACCTCCGTGTCGAGAGAGCTGCCGGGCGCCACCTTCGGCGCGACATGAGGAGCCGAGGAGGGGCGGGCGGAAAAGGCCCGGAGGGGATCGGCCTGGACGGCCGATCGTTTTCGCTGAGCCACGGAGGGCGAATCGAAAACCCCCGCCCGACCGTCCGAGCCCGAAGGGGCGTCAGCCATAGAACACGGCCGCGCAGCGGCATCCCTTCCCAAGGGACGGCACCGCCTGTCGCGCCGAGGGTGGTGCCCGGCAGCTCCCCCGCCACGCCGCACACAACGAATGCGAGGGCGAAAGCCGAGCGCCGTGCAGAGGAAACTGGCCCGCTGCCGCGGGATCGCCGCTGAAGCGGCTCCCACCAGGCTCGGCTCCCACCGGGTAGTGCGCGCCCACCTGGCGGTGGAACGCCACAAAGAAGAAGCCCGGCTTTCGCCGGGCTTCGTCTGTTACGGTCGGTCGGTGCCGCGTCGCGGGTCCGAGTCGAAGGCGGTGACGTCGCCTACGTTCGGGGCGTGTGGCCCGACGTTGGGCGAGGGGCTTCCGCCGTGGGGACCATGTCCACCCGGATCTCCGCCGTGGTGGGGCATCTTGCCGGACACCTCGTCCAGCTTGTCGCCCAGCATGCGGCGGACGCTGACGTAGAACACCGGGATCAGCAGCAGGCCGAGGAAGGTGGCGAACAGCATGCCGCCGATGACGCCCGTGCCGATCGCGTGGCGGGAGTTGGCACCCGCGCCGGTGGAGATCGCGAGCGGGAACACGCCGAGGATGAAGGCCAGCGAGGTCATCAGGATGGGGCGCAGTCGCAGTCGTGCGGCTTCGATCACGCCTTCGCGCAACGTCTTGCCCTCCTGTTGCTGCTCCACCGCGAATTCCACGATCAGGATCGCGTTCTTCGCCGCCAGGCCGATGACGGTGATCATGCCGATCTTGAAGTAGATGTCGTTCGGCAGGCCACGCAGCATCGAGAAGACCACGGTGCCGAGGATGCCCAACGGCACCACCAGCAGCACGGAGACCGGGATCGACCAGCTCTCGTACAGCGCGGCGAGGCAGAGGAACACGATCACGACCGACAGCGCCAGCAGCATCGTGGACGAGTTGCCCGAGAGGATTTCCTGGTACGACTGGCCCGTCCAGTCGTAGCCGAAGCCCTTGGGCAGCTTGTCGTTGACGATGCCTTCGACGATGGCCATGGCCTGGCCGGTCGAGTACCCCGGCGCCTGGTTACCGACGATTTCCACCGCGGAATAGCCGTTGTAGCGATTGAGCGTCGGCGCGGCCATCGTCCACTTCGAACTGACCACGCTGGATAGCGGGATCATGGCGTTGTCCAGCGCCGTCGAGGCACTGGCGACCGTCGACGAAGTGCTCGTGCCGGTCGAGGACGTGGCCAGGGTGCTCGGCGTGAAGATGTGCTGGAAGGCGTCGGTGCCCATGCGGTAGGGCGCATCCGCCTGCAGCATCACGCGCTTCACGCGTCCACCGTAGGAGAAGTCGTTGACGTATACCGGGGCCAGCGTGAGCTGGATCGCGGTATAGATGTCGCTGACCGAGAGGCCCATCGTCTGCGCCTGCGTGCGGTCCACCTGCAACTGCAGCAGCGGTGCGTCCTCGAGCGTGTTCGGGCGCACGCCCACCAGGGCGGTGTTCTGCGCGGCCGCGCCGAGCAGCATGTTGCGGGCCTGGGTCAGCTCGTCGCGGGACTGGCCGGCACGCGCCTGCAGGTACATGTCGATACCGCCGAACTGCGAGAGACCGCGGATCGTCGGCAGGTTGACGACGAAGATCGTGGCGTCGCGCACGGCCTGCATCTTGCCGTTGGTCTGCTGGATGAACTCGGTGGCCGTGAGGTCACGCTTGTCCCAGTCCTTCAGGCGGATGAAGACCATGCCGACGTTCTCGCCCTGGCCCACGAAGCTGAAGCCCGAGATCTGGAAGATACCGTCGACGGAGACATCCTTGAGCAGGATGCCGCGCATGTCGGTCATCACCTTTTCGGTGCGCGCCAGACTGGAGCCCGGCGGCAGCTGCACGATGGCCAGTGCGTAGCCCTGGTCCTCGTCCGGCACGAAGCTGGTCGGCAGGCGGGTGAACAGGAAACCGCACAGGACGGCGATCAGCACGAACACCATCATCCAGCGGGGAGCGTGGCGAACCGCACCGCCGATATGGCCGGAGTAGGTGTGCTGCACCCAGTCGAACACCTGGTTGAACTTGCGATAGACGATGTTCTTCTTCGTCTCGCCGTGTTCGTGCCGGAGGATCGTGGCGCACAGCGCCGGCGTGAACGACAGGGCGAGGAAGGCCGAGAAGCCCATCGACACCGCGATGGTCAGCGCGAACTGCTTGTAGATGATGCCCGATGCACCCGGCTGCAGGGCCGAAGGCACGAACACGGCCGCCAGTACCACGGTGATCGCGACGACGGCGCCGGTGATCTGGCCCATCGCCTTGCGAGTGGCTTCCTTCGGTGGCAAGCCTTCCTCGGACATGATGCGTTCGACGTTCTCGATCACGACGATCGCGTCGTCCACCACGATACCGATCGCCAGCACCATGCCGAACAGGGTCAGCTGGTTCACCGTGAAGCCGAGCGGCGACAGGCCCAGGAAGGTGCCGAGCAGGGCCACCGGGATGACCAGGGTCGGGATGATCGTGGCGCGGAAGTTCTGCAGGAACAGCAGCATCACGAGGAAGACCAGGATCACCGCCTCGACGAGGGTGTGCACCACTTCCTCGATCGAGATCGTCACGAATTTGGTCGTGTCGTACGGAGCGAACCAGGTCACGCCTTCGGGGAAGCTGCGGGACAATTCGTCCATCTTGGCGCGCACGGCGTTGGCCACGTCCAGCGCGTTGGCGCCGGGCAGCAGCTGCACGCCGAACGAACCGGTGGACGTGCCGTTCCACTGCGCGTTGAAGCCGTAGGTCTGCGGGCCCAGCTCCACGCGGGCCACGTCCTTCAGGCGCACGACGGTACCGTCGTTGTTGGCGCGCAGGATGATGTCGGCGAACTGTTCGGGCGTGGTGAAGCGCCCCTCCGCCGAGACCGTGGCACTGAAGCCCTGGCCGTTCACGGCCGGGTCGGTACCGATCGAGCCGGCGGCGAACTGCACGTTCTGCGTGCTGAGCGCGTTACGCAGGTCGCTGGCCGAAAGGCCGTAGCCACGCAACTTGTCCGGGTTCAGCCAGACGCGCATGCCGTACTCGGCACCCAGCTGGCGCGTGTTGCCCACGCCGGGGATACGGGCGATCTGGTCGAGCACCTGCGAGGAGACGATGTCGGTCAGGCGGTTGCCGTCGATGGCCGGGTTCGTCGAGGTCAGCGCGATGAACATCAGGAAGTCGGGGTTGGACTTCGCCACCACGACGCCCTGCTGGGTCACTTCCGAAGGCAGGCGAGGCGTCGCGAGCGACACCTTGTTCTGCACCTGCACCTGGGCGATATCGGGATCGGTGCCGGTCTCGAAGGTCAGCGTCACGGTGGCCGTGCCGCTGGAGCTCGAGGCGGAACTGAAGTAGAGCAGGTGGTCGATACCCGTCAGCTGCTGCTCGATCACCTGGGTCACGGTCTTTTCGGTCGTGTCCGCGCTCGCACCCGGATAGGTCGCCGTGACGACGACCTGCGGCGGGGCGATGTTCGGATACGACTCGATACCCATGTTCAGCAGGGAGATCGTGCCGCAAAGGCTGATCAGGATCGCCACGACCCACGCGAAGATGGGGCGGTCGATGAAGAAACTCGGCATGAGAGAACTCCCTTACTGCTTGCCGGCGGGGGCGGCCGCGGCGGGACCGCCCTCGGCCGGAGCCGGGGTTGCCTGCGCGGGCGATGCCTTCACCGGAGCGTTGTCCCGCGCCTTCGGCAGGCCCTGGACAATGATCTGGTCGCCGGGCTTGAGGCCGCCGGTGACCACCCAGTTGGTGCCGCTGAGACGGTCGGTCTTGACCGGACGGCGCACGGCGGCCGAGGGCACGGTGATGTCCTTGCCGGACTGCGGGTCCTTCGCATGGCCTTCGCCGACGACCATGACATAGGCGTCGTTGGCGTCGCGCAGCACGGCGGCCTGCGGCACCAGGAACACGTTGTGCAGGTCACCGAGGGTGGCTTTCACCGTCACGAACTGGCCCGGTAGCAGGCGCAGGTCGGTATTGGCGAGCTGCGCGCGCAGGTTCACCGTCCCGGTCTGCGGATTCACCGTGGCCGACGAGAAGTCGAGCACGCCCTGCTCACCGAAGTCGGAGCCGTCCGGCAGCTGGATGCGCACGGTGGCCTTGTCGGTGGGCGAGAGCGTGGCGGCGCCGTTGGCGGCGGCGCGGCGCATGGCGTCGAGGTCGGCCACCGACACGCTGAAGTTCACGTACACCTTGTCGATCTCGTCCACCTGGGTGAGCAGGGTGGTATCGCTCTGGCCGACGAGGGCGCCTTCGGTCACCTGCTGCTGGCCGGCGCGACCGTCGATCGGCGAGACCACGTCGGTGAAGCCGAGGTTGATCCGGGCGGTCTGGACGTTGGCCTCGGCCTGCTTCACCGAGGCGAGCGCCGTGCGCTCGTTGGCTTCCGCGGTATCGAGGTCCTGGCGGGACACGTAGTTCTTGCCGATCAGGCCGCGGGCGCGATCGGCCTGGGCCTTGGCGTTGACCGCCGTGGCGCGGGCGGAGGCGAGCACGGCGAGTTGCGAGTCCAGTTCGGCCTTGAGCGGCTGCGGATCGATCTGGAACAGCTTCTGTCCCGCCTTGACGTCCGTACCTTCCTCGTAGAGGCGGTGCAGGAGGATGCCGGGCACGCGTGCGCGCACATCGGCGGTGCGGAACGCCGAGACGCGGCCGACCTGGTCCTGGACCAGCGGAGTGTCCTGGGGCTGGGCCGTGATGACGCCGACTTCCGGCGGGGGCGGCTGCTGGGGAGCTTCCTGCTTGTGGCAGGCGGCAAGCGCCGCGGCGAGGCCGAGGGCCAGCAGGGACGAGCGCAGGGGCAGGGGATTCATGAGAACTCCGTTCCTTTTCCAGGTTTCTTGTTCGTTCGCGCCGGCTCATCCGGCAGGATGTCGTACGCGTGCATAAATACTGTTACCGCGTGCCTGGCCCAGTCGTCCTGTGCCTTTCGGCCTCTTGCGCGGACCCCGAAGAGGCGGCGATCCCCTTCGAGCCCGTGCAACATGGACAGGAACAGCTCCGCGGCGACGTCCGGGTCCTCGCGGCGCATGTGGCCGTGGTCCATCGCCTCGGCCATGCAGCGCGCAAGCCGTACCGCGACCGTGTCGATCGCGGTACGGAAGAACGTCCTCGCCGCTGCCGGAAAGCGCGGCGCCTCCGCGATCAACATGCGGCCCAGGGCCACGTGCGCATGGTCCATCACGTAGGTCTGGTGCGCCTCGGCCAGCGCATGGAGCATGTAGGCCAGGCCGCGGCTTTCAGGGGCAAGGCTCGCGTGGAGGGGCAAGACGAGTTGTTCGACGGCGGCGTGGAACAGGTTGTCCTTATTATCGAAGTGCGCATACACGGTTTGCTTGGACACGCCCGCCTCGCGTGCCACGGCTCCCATGCTGACGCGGTAACCATCGCGCAGGAACAACGAACACGCCGCCTGGAGCACCCGCTGCTGATGGTCCGACGGCGGGCGGGTCTCCAGGTGCGACATTAGCTATACCTGCTGGACTATACCGTCCAGTTTAGAATTACCTTTCCCCAGCGTCAACGGGCATCCCGCACATTCGCGCCCGAATTGTTGCAATGCACGGAACAGCCGGGGGTGCCCGGCAAGCCCGCTTTCTCGAAATGGGGCGACGAGGATGCCGCAACGCGGTGAAAAAACGGCAACGGTCGATGTCATCCGGTGTGGCTACATGACATCGGTGGGAGCTATGCTTTCACGGATTTTCCGACTCCCCACATCGACAATCCGCCCATGAATGCGATTCGCGCTGCCGAAAACGGCCCGTTCCATGCCGTTGTCTTCGATGAACTGAAAAAGCTCGACCACCCCGCGGAGCGCCTCGATGAGGCGCGCTTTTTTATCGAGGCCTTCTTCGACCGGATCGCCCCCGCCGACCATGGCCTGCACGCGCCGGCCCGCTGGGCCGCGCTGATCGCCGATCTGCTGGCCTTCGCCCGCGAGCGGACGCCCGGCAAGGCGAAGGTCAGGGTGTACAACCCCGGCGTCTCCGGCAGTCGCGCCGTGGTCGAGGTAGTCACCGATGACATGCCTTTCCTGGTCGACACCGTGTCCATGGTGGCTGCCGCTCACGCCGACATCCACGCGATCATCCACCCGGTGGTGCCCGTGGTGCGCTCGGCGGCCGGCGTGCTCCAGTCGATGGGAACGGGGGAGAAGACCGAATCGATCATGCGATTCGAGATCGACCGCATCGACGATACCGAACTCGACACCCTCAGGGCGAACGTCGAAACCGCCTTGTCCGACGTCCGCGAGGCCGTGGACGACTGGCGCGCCATGCGCGGGAAGATGGTCCAGATCGCCGACGAGCTCGGCCAGCGGGCCCTGCCGTACACCGCCGAGGAAATCCGCGAGGCTAGCGAGTTCCTGCGCTGGGTGGCGGACGAGCATTTCACCTTCATGGGCTATCGCGAGTACGAGGTGTCGGCCGATGCGGGCGACGAAGTGCTCAAGACCGTCGAAGGGTCGGGGCTCGGCATCCTGCGTGCCGCCGAGCGTTCGCTCGCGCCGCGTTCGCTGCGTACCCTGGTCGCCAGCGAGCTGCCGCGCTCGGGTTCGACGGACGCGATCATCCTGACCAAGACCAATGCGCGGTCGCCCATGCATCGCGCCGGTTATATGGATTACATCGGCGTCCTCAAGTTCGACGACAAGGGCCGTCCGGTCGCCGAGCAACGTTTCCTCGGCCTGTTCTCGTCCAACGCGTACATGGCGCATCCGCAGCACGTGCCGCTGGTGCGCGAGAAGTGCGAAGCGGTGATGAACCGCTCGGGACTCAAGCGCGATTCGCACTCGGGCAAGGCCTTGCGCCACATCCTCGACACGCTGCCGCGCGAAGAATTGTTCCAGTGCAGCACCGACGAGCTCTACGCCCTTTCGATGGGTTTGCTCGAACTGGCCCAGCGCACGCGCACGCGCCTGTTCATCCGCCGTGACAGCTACGGCAGGTTCTTCTCCTGCCTGGTCTACATCCCGCGCGACCGTTTCAACACGTCCGTGCGCGAACGCGTCGAGAACGTGTTGCGCGACGCGTTCCATGGCGAGCACGTCGATTCCGCGGTACTGATGGGCGAAGCCGCCCTGGTACGCCTGCATGTCGTGGTGCGTCCGCGCATCGGCGACCACCCAGTCTACGACGCTACGGGTATCGAGGCGCAGATCGTCTCGATCGCGCGCAACTGGTACGACGAACTGCGCGACCGTCTGATCGAGACGGCCGGTGAACAGCAAGGCATCATCCTGGCCAATCGCTACGGAAAGAGCCTGCCCGCCGGCTATGTCGACGAGGTGTCGCCGCAAGTCGCCGCCGCCGACGTGCGCGCCTTGGCGGGTCTCGATGGTCCAGACGCCATCAGCATGTCGTTCTACCACCCGTCGCACCGGCCGGAGGAACTGCGCTTCAAGGTCTACCGTTCCGGCTCAGACATCGCCCTTTCCGAAGTGCTGCCGCAGTTGGAGAACCTCGGCCTGCGCGTGCTCACCGAGCATATGTACGAGGTGAAGCAGGCGGACGGCTCGCTCTACATCCAGGACTTCGAGGTGCAGCCGGTCGGCCGCCTCGCCTTCGAGGTGGAGCAGGTCGGCACGATCTTCGAGGACGCCTTCGAGCAGATCTGGCGTGGCAACGCGGAGAACGACGGCTTCAACCGCCTCGTCCTCGGTGCCAAGCTCGGCTGGCGCCAGGTGGCCGTGCTGCGCAGCTACTGCAAGTACCTGCTGCAGACGGGCGTGGCGTTTTCGCAGGCGTACATGGAGGACGCGCTCAACCGTTATCCGGCCATCGCGGGCCTCATCGTCGAACTGTTCAACGCACGCTTCGATCCTCGCCGCGAAAGCCTCGGCGGTGCCGAGCGCGAGCGTGCCGAGAGCCTGCTCTCGCACGAGATGCATGCGCTGATGGACCCGGAAACGCTCGCCGCGCAACCTGGACTCATCGGTAACCTGGTGGCTTCGCTCAGCCGACCGCGCGCCGAGCAGGCGACGGCGGTGGAAGAGGCGATCAACGCGCTGCTCGACAACGTGTCCAGCCTCGACGAAGACCGCATCCTGCGCAGCTTCATCTCGCTGGTCCACGCGACGCTGCGCACGAATTTCTTCCAGGCCTGGGACGGCGCGTTCCGTCCGTACATCAGCTTCAAGTTCGATTCGCACAAGGTGCCCGACCTGGCCAAGCCGGTGCCGTTCCGCGAGATCTTCGTCTATGCGCCGCGCGTGGAGGGTATCCACCTGCGCTTCGGTTCCGTCGCCCGCGGCGGCCTGCGCTGGTCCGATCGCCGCGAGGATTTCCGCACCGAGGTACTCGGCCTGGTCAAGGCGCAGATGGTGAAGAACACCGTCATCGTGCCCGTGGGCTCGAAGGGTGGCTTCTTCGTGAAGCGCCCGCCGGTGGGTGCCGATCGCGACGCACAGCTGGCCGAGGGCATCGCCTGCTACCGCATGTTCATCAACGGCCTGCTCGACATCACCGACAACCTCGTCGAGGGCAAGGTGGTGCCGCCGCACGACGTCGTGCGTCATGACGACGACGATCCGTACCTAGTGGTCGCCGCTGACAAGGGCACCGCGACGTTCTCGGACATCGCCAACGCGATCTCCAGCGAACATGGTTTCTGGCTCGACGACGCCTTCGCCTCGGGCGGATCGAACGGTTACGACCACAAGGGCATGGGCATCACCGCCAAGGGTGCGTGGGAGTCGGTAAAGCGCCATTTCCGCGCGCTGGGCCGCGATTGCCAGACCGGGGAATTCAGCGTGGTCGGCGTGGGCGACATGTCCGGCGACGTCTTCGGCAACGGCATGCTCCTGTCGGAGAAGATCCGCCTGCTCGCCGCGTTCGATCACCGCCACGTCTTCCTCGACCCGAATCCGGATGCGGCCAAGTCGTTCGCCGAGCGCCAGCGCATGTTCGCGTTGCCGCGATCCTCGTGGGACGACTACGACAAGTCGCTGATCTCGGCAGGTGGCGGCGTCTACCCGCGCAGCGCCAAGTCGATCCCGGTGTCGCCCGAAGTGCGTGCCGCGCTGGGCATCCGTTCCGATGCCACGCACATGGCGCCGTCCGACCTGCTTTCGGCGATCCTCAAGGCACCTGTCGACCTGCTCTGGAACGGCGGCATCGGCACCTATGTGAAAGCCACCAGCGAAACGCATGCCGATGTCGGCGATCGTGCCAATAACGCGTTGCGCGTCAACGGCAGCGAACTGCGCTGCAAGATCGTGGGCGAGGGCGGCAACCTGGGCATGACCCAGAAGGGCCGCATCGAAGCGGCGCAATCCGGCGTGCTGCTGAACACCGACTTCATCGACAATTCGGCCGGCGTGGACACCTCCGATCACGAGGTGAACATCAAGATCCTGCTGAACGACGCCGTGCAGCGTGGCGAGCTGAGCTTCGAGGGCCGCAACAAGCAGCTAGCCGAGATGACCGACGAGGTCGCCCGCCTCGTCCTGTGGGACAACTACCGGCAGAACCAGGCGATCACCGTGATGGAGCACCAGTCGGTGCGCCGCCTCGGTTCGATGGCCCACTTCATCAGCACGCTGGAAGCCGAAGGCATGCTCGACCGCCAGGTCGAATCGCTGCCGACGGCCGCCGAACTGGCGGAGCGCAAGCAGCGTGGCCAGGGCCTCACCCGCCCGGAACTGTCGGTGTTGCTCTCGTACGACAAGATCCGCCTGTTCCAGCAGTTGCTGGATTCGGACGTGCCGGAAGACCCGTACCTCTCGCGTGAGCTGGTCCGCTACTTCCCCGTGCCGCTGCACGAGAAGTACGCCGAGCACATGCAGCGTCATCGCCTGAAGCGCGAGATCATCGCCACGGCGGTCACCAACTCGACGATCAACCGCATGGGCGCCACGTTCATGATGCGCATGCAGGAGGACACCGGACACGGTCCGGCCTCCATCGCCAAGGCGTACACGGCGGCGCGGGAAATCCTCGACGCACGCGACCTGTGGGCGGAGATCGAATCGCTGGACGGCACGGTGGCGGAAGACACGCAGATCGACGCCATCCTGCAGATATGGTCGTTGCTGCGCCACCTCACCCGCTGGCTGCTCAACCGGCCGGGCGGTTCGCTGGACATCGCGGCGAACGTCGACCGCTATGCGAGCGAGGTCACCACCTTGCGCAAGGCGCTGCCGGATGCTCTCACCGATACCGGTCGCGGCGATTTCGCCGGCAGCCAGGAGAAGTGGGAAGGCCTCGGCGTGCCGAACGAGCTGTCCATTCGTCTCGCCCGGGTGCCGGTGTTGCGTGCCGCCCTGGACATGGTCGAGGTGTCGAAGCAGAGCGGCAAGGACATCGCGACGGTGGCCAAGGTGTTCTACGAACTGGCCGAAGCGCTCGACCTGGAATGGTTGCGTGGCCAGATCGAGGCCTTGCCGGTGGAAGGCGCATGGCATGCGCAAGCGCGTGGATCGCTGCTGGACGAACTCAATGCCCAGCACCGCGCGTTGGCCTTGCAGGTCCTGGGTGTCGCGGGCGATCGTACGGATGTCAGCCCGGTCAAGGCCTGGCTGGAGCGTGACGACGCCACGCTCAAGTACACCCGCGCGATGCTGGCGGAGATCCTCACCCAGAACGCGGATTACCCGATCGCTTCGGTCGCCGTCCGTCGCCTGGCACAGCTGGCGCAGATCCCGGTCTGAGGCCGGGACATCGCCGACAGGGTCGGCTCCCACCAAGGCCACGAAGCCTTGGTGGAAGCCGGCCCTGTCGGCGATTCCAGAGCATCGGCAGCGTTCGGCATGACCCTGGTGGGAGCCGACCCTGTCGGCGATTCCGCCCTTAGAGGTCGGTATCCCAGCTTTTGTGGGAGCCGACCCTGTCAGCGATACCCGTCTGGCCAAAACCTCCCTCTCATCAACCGGCCTATCCGATCGCCCGCCTTAAGGACTAAGCTCCCGGCTGGATTCATCAAGCCATCCTTATATGCGCCTAGCCTTCGTCGCCAGCGAAACCGAAGTCGCCCAACGCGCCCGCGTGGCGCTTGTCGCTCGTTACAAGGGCGTGGAGCCCGGGGACGCCGATATCATCGTGTCGCTGGGCGGCGACGGCTTCATGTTGCGCACCCTGCATGCGCACCGCACGCTCGGCGTGCCGTTCTATGGCATGAAGCTGGGCCGGCTGGGGTTCCTGATGAACCAGCACGAAGTCGACAACCTGCCCGAGCGGATCGAAAAGGCCCACCCGGCCGTGCTGCATCCCCTGGAGATGCACAGCATCTGCTGCGATGGGGTAGAGCACCGCGCCCTGGCCTTCAACGAAGTGGCCCTGCTGCGGCAGACCAACCAGGCGGCGCACCTGCAAGTCAGCCTCAATGGCGAGGTGAAGCTGGAGGAACTGGTCTGCGACGGCATCCTCGTGTGTACGCCCGCTGGCTCCACCGCCTATAACCTCTCCGCGCACGGCCCCATCCTGCCGCTGGACGCCAACGTGCTGGCGCTCACCCCGATCAGCCCGTTCCGGCCACGCCGTTGGCGGGGTGCGATCCTGCCCCATGCCACCCGGGTGGGCTTCGCCACGCGCGACCCGAACAAGCGCCCGATCAGCGCCACGGCGGACTTCCACGAGGTTCGCGACGTGCGCAGCGTGGAGATCAAGCAATCGCGGCGGAACGCGGTGAGACTGTTGTTCGACCCGGAACACAACCTGCAGCAGCGCATCCTCGACGAACAGTTCGCGCCGTAGGCCTGGCGCGCCGGGTGCATTAGGATGGGAGCCGGAACGCCGGACACTCATGCTCATGACGACCCACGACGACACGCAGAACGCCCACGACGCATCCTCCGTGCGCGACAACCGCCTGGTCGTCGCGATTTCCTCGCGGGCGCTGTTCGACATGGAGGACAGCCACGACCTGTTCGAGCGGGAGGGCCTGGATGCCTATCGCGCCTTCCAGATCGAGCACGAGGACGATCTGCTCAAGCCCGGCGTCGCGTTTCCACTGGTGCAGAAGCTCCTGGGCCTCAACGCGCTGTCCGGCGACGTGCCGCCGGTCGAGGTGATCCTGCTCTCGCGCAATTCCGGCGACACCGGCCTGCGCATCTTCAACGCGATCCAGCACTACAAGCTGGGCATATCGCGGGCGGCGTTCACCAGCGGCGCGCCGACCTCGGACTACATCGCGCCGTTTCGCGCGGACCTGTTCCTTTCGGCCAACGCCGAGGACGTGGGCCGCGCGCTGCGCGCCGGCGTGGCGGCGGCCACGATCCTTCCCTCGACCGCGCCGCAACGATCCAGCGAGCAACTGCGCATCGCGTTCGATGGCGATGCGGTGATCTTCGGTGACGAGGGCGAGCGCGTGTCGAAGGAGCAGGGACTGGAGGCTTTCCATCTCAACGAATCCGAACGCTGGGCGGAGCCGCTCTCAGGGGGGCCCTTCCGCGGGTTTCTCGCGGCGCTGCATCGGTTGCAGGCGGCGTTTCCGGCGGAAACCTCGCCCATCCGCACGGCTCTCGTCACCGCTCGCTCCGCGCCCGCGCATAAACGGGTGATCCTCACGCTGCGCCGCTGGGGCGTGCGTATCGACGAAGCCTTGTTCCTCGGCGGCCGCGACAAGGGGCCGTTCCTCGAGGCTTTCGGTGCGGACATCTTCTTCGACGATTCCCCCGCGAACGTGGAATCGGCCAGGCGTCATGTGGCGACCGGGCACGTACCGCACGGAGTCAGCAACACCTAGCATTGTGGGAGCCGCTTCAGCGGCGATGGGGGCTGGCCGCTGTCTGGCCGGCTGCCGCCGGATCGCCGACAAGGTCGGCTCCCACCAGTCCGCGAGAGGTCTTGTGGGAGCCGCTTCAGTGTGGGAGCCGCTTCAGCGGCGATGGGTGCTCGCCGGCCCGGTGGGAGCCGACCCTGTCGGCGATTCCAGTCCGCCTCAGACGATATTCGTCCAACGCCACCAGTCGGTCTTCTTCTCCTCGCGCACGAAGGTGAACAGGCCGGCGCCAAGGATCATCACGATGCCGACCAGCATCGGCCAGTCCAGGTGATCGTGGAACAGCAGGTAGCCGAACAGGATGGCCCACAGCATCTGGCTGTACTGCGTCGGCGCCACGCGATTGGCCGGCGCGTTCTGCGTGGCGAGCATCAACAGCACCGCGCCCGCCGCCGCCAGCAGGCCGTACCCCAACACGAGGAACCACTGGTGCGCGTCCGGCCAGACGAAGTGCGGCAGCATCATGATGAAGCCGGCGATCATCGGCCCGATCACGCCGGCGCCGTACAGCGTGATGCGCTTCTCGGTCGCGCCGGCCATGCGTAGCGCAATGATCGACAGCGCGCCGGTGATCCCGCAGATGATCGCCGCGACGTGTCCCGTACCCAGGTGACGGAAGCCCGGCCGCAACACCACCAGCACCCCGAGGAAGCCCACGATCACCGCCGACCAGCGCCGCCAGCCCACGTGCTCACGCAGGAAGACCACCGAGAGGATGGTCACGAAGATGGGCAGCAGGAAGATCAGCGAGAAGGCCTCGGCCATCGGCAGGGCGGTGAAAGCCATCACCGCGGTCACGTTGCCGATGGCGCCCGCCATGGCGCGGAGCAGCCACAGGCCGGGCATCTTCGAGATGACGATCTCGCTCCACCGGTCGCCAGGCTTCTTCAGGAACGGGAAGGCGGCCATGGCCAGCACCGCGCCGAAGAACACCGCCTCGTACGCGGGAAGGCTGCCTTCCAGCGACTTGACGAAGGCGTCGCTCCACGCATAGGCGGCGTAACAGGCGAAACCGAGCAGCACACCTTTGAACATGGCGGTCCGTCAGGGAGCGGGCAGGAAGGTCATTATGGCGCCTCCGGCGTCGAGATTCCGGCAACCGGTCCCATGTTTGCTGCGGCCCGCCATGACCCCGCCATCGGCCATGGCTACAATCGTGGGCTTTCCGGCTGCCCAGGCAAGAGTCCCACGTATGGCCCACCGTCTCGATCCGCTCGACCTCTACGATGTCCGCTCGCTGCTCACCGACGAAGAGCGCATGGTCCAGGACACCGTCGGACGCTTCGTCGACGAAAAGGTCCTTCCCATCATCGGCGACTGCTTCGACCAGGGCCGGTTTCCCGCCGAACTGGTTCCTGAGATCGCCTCGCTGGGCCTTCTCGGCGCCACGCTGCCGGAGGAATACGGCTGCGCGGGCATGAACGGGGTCAGCTACGGCCTGATCTGCCAGGAACTGGAGCGGGGCGACTCGGGGCTGCGCAGCTTCGCCTCGGTGCAAAGTTCGCTGTGCATGTATCCCATTTTCGCCTACGGGTCCGAAGAGCAGAAGCGCGAGTACCTGCCGCGGATGGCCGCGGGCGAAATCATCGGTTGCTTCGGCCTGACCGAACCGCACGGCGGTTCCGATCCCGCCAACATGAAGACGGTTGCACGTAAGGACGGCGGCGACTGGGTGATCAACGGCGCCAAGATGTGGATCACCAATGGCAACCTCGCCCATATCGCGATCGTCTGGGCGCAGACCGACGAAGGCATCCAGGGCTTCATCGTGCCGACGGATACCAAGGGCTTCGCCGCGCAGGAAGTGCACAAGAAGATGAGCCTGCGCGCCTCGGTCACGTCCGGCCTGTTCTTCGACGACGTGCGCGTGCCGGACAGCGCGCGGCTGCCCAACGTGAAGGGCCTGAAGGGACCGCTGGGCTGCCTCAACCAGGCTCGCTATGGCATCACCTGGGGCCCGATCGGCGCCGCGCAGGCCTGCCTGAAGGAAGTGCTCGACTACACCGCGCAGCGCGTGCTGTTCAACCGCCCGCTGGCGGCGAACCAGGCCGTGCAGATCCGGGTGGCCGACATGGCCCGGCGCATCACGACCGCGCAATTGCTTTCGCTGCAATTGGGCCGCCTGAAGGACGCCGGCCGCCTGCAGCCCACCCAGGTGTCGCTGGCGAAATGGAACAACGTCCGCATGGCCCTGGACATCGCGCGCGACTGCCGGGACATCCTCGGCGGGGCGGGCATCACCACGGAACACTCGGCGATCCGCCACGCGCTGAACCTGGAATCGGTCATCACCTACGAGGGCACCGAGACCGTCCACCAGCTGGTGGTCGGCCGCGAACTCACGGGCATCAACGCGTTCTGACGCCGGCATGCACGGGCCCGTCATCGAAACCGACCGGTTGATCCTCCGGCCCACGGCGGCGGAGGATTTCGACGCCTGGGCCGAATGCATGGCCGATCCGGAAGTCAACCGGTTTCTCGGTGGACCGCAGCCGCGTGCCATCGCCTGGCGCAACTTCATGACCATGGCCGGTTGCTGGAGCATCGCCGGTTTCGGCATGTTCTCGGTGATCGAACGCGCCAGTGGCCGCTGGATGGGCCGCCTCGGCCCATGGCAGCCCGAAGGCTGGCCTGGGCACGAGATCGGCTGGGCATTGCTGCGGGAAACCTGGGGCAAGGGCTATGCGACGGAAGGCGCGGCCGCCTCGATGGACTGGGCCTTCGCCAACCTCGGCTGGAGCCAGGTGATCCATTCGATCAACCCGCAGAACCTCGCCTCGATCGGTGTCGCGAAGAAGCTCGGTTCCACCTGGCAAGGACCCGGTGCCTTGCCGCCACCGTTCGAGGACGACATCGTCGATCTGTGGGGGCAGACCCGCGAACAGTGGATCGCCCGCCGTCGTTGATTCCTTCCTGGCCAAAGGATGTCCCTTGAACCGTTCCGACTCTTCCGTGCCCACCATCTACGGCCTCCGTTCATCGGGCAATTGCTACAAGCTGCAACACCTGCTGGACACGCTCGGCCGGCCGTACCGCTGGATCGAGACCGACAGCACCGCCGGCGCCACGCGCACGGCGGAGTTCCTCGCCTTGAACCCCAACGGCAAGGTGCCCCTGCTCGTGCTGGAAGACGGCCGCCGCCTCGCCGAGTCCAACGCCATCCTGTGCTATCTCGCCGAGGGCACGCCCTTCCTGCCGTCGGACCCATGGGAGCATGCGCGTACGCTGCAATGGATGTTCTTCGAGCAGTACAGCCATGAGCCCTACGTGGCCGTGGCGCGCTTCGTCTGCAAGTGGCTGCCGGAGGACCACCCACGCCGCGCGGAGTTGCCGCAGTTGCTCGAGCGCGGTGCGCGGGCGCTGGACGTGATGGAAGACCATCTCGCCAATGAATCGTTTTTCAGCGGAGGCGGCTTCGGCGTCGCCGACATCGCGCTGTTCGCTTATACGCACTGTGCCGCCGATGGCGGCTTCGATCTTTCTCGTTGGCCTAACGTCACCGGTTGGCTGGCGCGCGTTCGCACGCAGCCCGGCTTCTCGCCGATGCACGCCTGATCCCCACCTTCCCGAGTCCTCCCCATGTCCGTCCCGCAAGCCATCGCCGCCCGTCACAAGGGTTTCAACCGTGCCGAGATCGTCGACAAGAATTTCGTCGAGTTCGTGCAGTCGTGGCAGGGCGACGCCGCCCGCGTGCCGCATGACGACGAGCCGGTGTTGCCCGGCAGCGCATTGGATGCGCGTGGGTTTCGCGAGCTGTTCGAATCGCAGTTGATCAGCCGTCACCTCGACCTGATGGCGCGCGTGCTGCGTGTGCAGAACAAGGTGTTCTATACGATCGGCTCGTCCGGGCACGAAGGCAACGCGATGGTCGCGCGGGCCACCCGGCACACCGACCCCGCGTTCCTGCACTATCGCAGTGGCGGCTTCATGGCCGAGCGTTTCCGCAAGCTCCCCGGCATGGACCCGGTGATGGATTCCGCGTTGTCCTTCGCCGCGAGCAGCGAAGACCCCGCGTCCGGCGGTCGCCACAAGGTGTGGGGAAGCAAGCCGTTGTGGGTGTTGCCGCAGACCTCGACCATCGCGTCGCATCTGCCCAAGGCACTCGGTACGGCCGTCGCGATCGAGCAGGCGAAGCGTATCGGCCATGCCTTGCCGGTTCCGGACGATTCGATCGCGATCTGTTCGTTCGGCGATGCCTCGTCCAACCACGCCACGGCGCAGACGGCGTTCAACGCCGCGGCGTGGACGGCCTACCAGAAGCTCCCCGCGCCCGTGCTCTTCGTGTGCGAGGACAACGGCATCGGTATCTCGGTGAAGACGCCGAACGACTGGGTCGCCAACAACTTCCGCCATCGTGCGGACCTCGACTACTTCTACGCGGATGGCCTCGACCTCGCCGGTGGTTACGCCGACGTCGAGCGTGCCGTTGCCCACTGCCGCGCTACGCGCCGCCCGACCTTCCTGCACCTGGGCACCACCCGCATCATGGGTCACGCGGGTACCGATTTCGAGATCGAATGGCGTTCGGTGGAAGAACTGGTGGCGCTGGAAGCGACCGACCCGCTGCTACGTAGCGCCACCATCGCGCTCGCTTCGGGCCTGTATGACCGCGACAGCCTGCTCGGACTCTACGAGGGCATCCGCAAGCGCTGCTTCGAAGCGGCGGACGCCGCCGATCGCACGCCCAAGATCGAAAGCCTCGCGCATGTGATGGCGCCTCTCGCTCCTTACACCCCCGAAGCCGTTCGTGCCGAGGCCGCGCGCATGGCGGAGACGGCGGAGCGCGAGCGCGTGTTCGGCGGCGCCGACAAGCTTCCGGAAAAACAGCCGCCCCGCCACCTGGCCATCCAGATCGGCCAGGCCTTGCACGACCTCATGGCGAAGTATCCGGAAAGCCTGTTGTTCGGCGAGGACGTGGCGCAGAAGGGTGGCGTGTATACGGTGACCAAGGGCCTGCACAAGACCTTCCGCAACGCCCGCGTGTTCAACACCTTGCTCGACGAGACGATGATCCTCGGCCTCGCGCAGGGCTACGCCAACATGGGCATGTTGCCCTTTCCCGAGATCCAGTACCTCGCGTACTTCCACAACGCCTGCGACCAGATCCGTGGCGAAGCGGCCTCGTTGCAGTTCTTCTCCAACGGCCAATACCGCAACCCGATGCTGATGCGCGTGGCCTCGCTGGGCTACCAGCGCGGCTTCGGCGGCCATTTCCACAACGACAACTCGATCGCCGCCTTGCGCGACATCCCCGGATTCGTGGTGGGTTGCCCGAGCCGCGGCGACGACGCCGCGACGATGCTGCGTACGCTCGCCGCGCTGGCGAAAGTCGACGGCAGGGTCACCGCGTTCCTCGAACCGATCGCGCTGTACATGACCAAGGATCTCTACGAAGCGGGCGATGGCCAGTGGCAGTTCGCCTACCCGGCACCGGGCGAGGCGATGCCGCTGGGCGAGGGGCGGGTCTACGAGGAAACCGCGAACGACCTCGTCGTCTTCACCTTCGGCAATGGCGTGCCGATGAGCCTTCGCGCTGCACGACGGATCGAAGCGGAGCACGGATGGAAGGTGCGCGTGGTGGACCTGCGCTGGCTGGTTCCGCTCAACGACGGCTTCATCGCGGCGCAGGCGAAGGATGCGAGACGCATCCTGGTGGTGGACGAAGGGCGCAAGAGCGCGGGTGTCGGCGAGGGCGTGATCACCGCCATCGTCGAGGCGGGGCTGGGGCATGTGCCGTTGCGCCGTGTCGTTGGCGCGGATACGTTCACGCCGCTGGCGGGCGCGGCGTTCCTGGTGTTGCCGGGTGACGACGATATCGTGGCCGCGGCGGCCGGGTTGGCCTGAGGCGAACCCGATCGCCGCTGAAGCGGCTTCCCACCAGGAACGGCCTCAGTTCGCGGCCTTGCCGATGTCGTTGCGGCGTACAAGCACCGGCCCGGCGTGCCCGGCGCATATCGCCTGGTTGCGCCCCGCGAGCTTCGCCGCGTACAACGCCGTATCCGCCCGCTCGACCAGTGACTGCACGGTATCAGCGGGTGTGCGCATGGCTACGCCGATCGAGACCGTCAACAGGGCGCCTGGCGCGCCCACGTGCACGTCGAGCCGGTGCACGCGCCGGCACAGACGCGTGGCGACCTGCATGGCGTTTTCCTTCTCCACGCCTTGCAGCAAGGCCACGAACTCTTCACCACCGTAGCGGCCGAGCAGGTCGGAAGGCCTGAGCTCGTGGCGCAGGGCGCCCGCCACCGCCACCAGCGCACGATCGCCGGCGGCGTGGCCGTGGCGGTCGTTGAGTTCCTTGAAGTGATCCAGGTCGAAGAACAGAACGGCGATGGGACGCGACGAACCCTGTTCCAGCACACCCATCGCGGCATCGGTCCAGGCTCGACGGTTGAGCAGTCCCGTCAGGGGATCGCTGTCGGCGAGCTGGCGGGCGCGGTCGCGATCATGGCGGATGGTGAGCGCACGGTCGGACAAGCCGATCGACAGCACGATGGCTTCGAAGGCGCCTACCGCGATCGCGGCATCCGGTAGCCATGGCGCTCCCGCGAACATGCCCTGCTGCTGGGCGCCGCATAGCGCGGTGAGGATGAGCAGCGGCGTCCAGCCGGCCAGGAAGAACCAGGCGTGCCGGGAACCGCGCACGGCGGCGATGGCGCCGGCCACGAGCAGGAGCAACGCGCCGAGCAGCACCAAGGGTTGCAACAGCAGCTGGGCCATGCCCACCAGCACACCCACGCCGGTGGCGCGAAGCACGATCAGCAGGGGCATCACCACCGCGAAGGCCAGCACGGGCGTGCGCAGCAAGGGCACGTATTCGTCGACCTTGGCGAAGCGCAGCATGAACAGGGCGGCGAAGGTCACCGACAAGGCCGTTACCGCCGCGCCGAGGGTGTCGGCCATGCCGGCCAGTGACTGCAACTCAAGCGGGTGAAAGACGAAGCCCGAGCGCAAGCCCTGGATCAAGGCATAACAAATCAGGTACGCGGCGTACCAGCCGAAGGTCATGTCGCGCAGGATCAGCGTGAAGCACAGCGCCATCAGCGCCATGGTCAGCATGACGGCGAAACAACCGGTGGCGAAGACCATCCAGCTGCCGTCGTCCCGGAGGTAGTCCGGCCACGAATCGATCGATATCGTCACCGCACCCGGCGGCTGTGCCGTGGGCTCGAATTTCAGCAGGAGTGGCCGTGAGGCCGGAATCGACGCGGGTACGTTGAAGATCAGCCGGCCGTGACCGTGCAGGGGCGGTCCGAAGTCATCCAGCGAGGTGGTCGCCACCAGCGTGTCGCCGTCGTAGAGCGACACCGCGCCCATGCCGGGGTGGCCGATGCTGAGCACGCGTTCGCCTGTCGTCCAGGGGGGCAGGCTGTGCACGATCACCCAGGTGCCGGTGGGCGCGTTGGGGAGGATCTGCATGCGCGCCGGGTCGAAAGCGGGCAGGGGCCGCTGGGCCGCCTCTCGGAGGATGTCGGCGGGAGTGTCGCCAGGACGCACCTCGCGCCAGTTGGCCGTCAGCGTGGTCGCGGCGGCGGTCCCGCCCAGAAGCAGGCCGCACAGCACCATCGCCTGGAAGAGACGGTAGACCCACCCGAGCTGGCGGTTGCCGGTGCGCATATACGGCACCATTCTGCCGTGGTCCCGGGCCGCTGTCGCGCTGGCCGTTGGGCGTATCCGTTGTGGAAGCCGCTGTCGTGGGAGCCGGCTGTTGTGGGAGCCGGCTTGCCGGCGATCCCGCGGCGGCGGGCCAGGGTGAGGCAAGCCCCCATCGCCGCTGAAGCGGCTCCCACAGGTGAAGCGGCTCGGGGGAGCCGCTTCAGCTGGGCTGGGGTGCCGCCATGCCGCCGAAGCGTTCCAGCAACTGGGTCTGCGCGTCGCGGACCGGTTGGCCGGGGGACGGCTGGAGGAGGGCGTAGGTCCCATCGGGCTGCTGGACCCAGGCCGAGTGGTTGTCGGTCAGGTAGAACTCCAGTTCCCGCCGCACCCGCTGGCGCAGCTTCTTGCCCTCGATGGGGAAGCAGGTCTCGACGCGGCGGTCGAGATTGCGCTCCATCAAGTCGGCGCTGGCCAGGTAGAGGTCCGGTTCGCCGTCGTTGTGGAACCAGTAGACGCGGCTATGTTCGAGGAACCGGCCCACCACCGAGCGCACGCGGATATTCTGCGATACGCCCGGGATGCCCGCGCGCAGGCAGCACATGCCGCGAACGATCAATTCGATCTTCACGCCGGCCTGGCTCGCCCGGTAGAGGGCGCGGATCAGCTTGGGATCGGTGATCGCGTTGATCTTGCAGACGATCTCAGCCTTCTTGCCCGCGGTGGCATGCGTGGCTTCACGCGCGATCAGGTCGAGCAGGCCTTTCTTCAGCGTGAAGGGCGCGTAGAGCATCCGCTTCATCTTCAGCGCCTTGCCCATGCCCGTGAGCAGGCGGAACAGGCGATGCACGTCGTCGCACAGGGCTTCGTCGGACGTGAGCAGGCTGTAGTCGGTGTACAGCCGCGCGTTGCCCGAATGGTAGTTGCCGGTGCCCAGGTGGGCGTAGCTCACCAGCTTGCCGTTCTCGCGGCGCTGCACGAGCATCAGTTTCGCGTGCGTCTTCACGCCCACCACGCCGTAGGTCACCACGGCGCCGGCCTGCTGCAGGCGCGAGGCCAGGGTGAGGTTGGACTCTTCGTCGAAACGCGCGCGTAGTTCGACCACGGCGGTGACTTCCTTGCCCGATCGCGCCGCTTCCACCAGGGCGTCGACGATTTCCGAGTTGGCGCCGCTGCGGTAGAGCGTCTGCTTGATCGTCAGCACCTGTGGGTCCTTGGCCGCCTGGCGCAGGAAGTCGACCACGGGCGAGAACGATTCGAAGGGATGGTGGAGCAGGATGTCCTGCTTTCCGATCACCGAGAACATGTCTTCCGCGTCGGCCAGCGCCTTCGGCAAGGCCGGCACGAAAACGGGAAACTGCAGGCGCGCGTAAGTCGGCTGCAAGGTCATCTCGAACAGGCGCGCGAGGTTCACCGGGCCGTTCACCTCGTAGAGCGAATCCGCTTCCAGCGAGTACTGCTTGAGAAGATAGTCCACGAGGGGCTTGGGACAGTTGTCGGCCACTTCCAGGCGCACGGCGTCACCGTAGCGACGCGAGAAGAGTTCGCCACGCAACGTGCGCGCAAGATCCTCGACATCTTCCGGGTCGATGGTCAGGTCGGCGTTTCGGGTGAGGCGGAACTGGTAGGAACCCAGTACACGCATGCCGGGGAAGAGATCGTCGGCATGGGCGTGGATGATCGACGAGAGCAGCACGTAATTGTCGCCGCCCTCGCAGACTTCGCCGGGCAGGCGGATGAGGCGCGGCAGGATGCGCGGCGCCGGTACGATCGCGAGGCCCGAATCACGGCCGAAGGCATCGGTACCTTCGAGCTGGACGATGAAGTTCAGGCTCTTGTTCACCAGGCGCGGGAAGGGATGTGTCGGATCGAGGCCGATCGGCGTGACCAGCGGCGCCACTTCGTGGCGGAAGTAGCGGCGCACCCAGAGCTTCTGCTTATGCGTCCACTGGTTGCGGCGGACGATGCGGATGCCTTCGTCCGCCAGCGCGGGAAGTATCTTCTCGTTGAGGATCGCGTACTGCCGCTCGATCTGGCGGTGCGCCAGTTCCGAGATCTCGGCCAGCACGCGGCGCGGCGGAATGCCGTCGGCGCCGATCATTTCGTGGTCGAACGCGATCTGCTGCTTCAGGCCGGCCACGCGGATCTCGAAGAATTCATCCATGTTCGACGAGAAGATCAGCAGGAACTTGAGCCGCTCGATGAGTGGCTTGGACTCATCCAGCGCCTGGTCGAGCACGCGGATGTTGAACTGCAACTGCGACAGTTCACGGTGGACGTAGAGGCTGGAATCGTTGAGGTCGATCTCCGCGACATCCGGTGGCGGCGCCATCCTGGCGGTGGCGCTCTTCGCGGGGGCGATCGACTCGTTGGGCGGGGTCATCGTATCCAGGGTGGCGTCCTCGTCGCGGATCGCGACGCCCTCATGGTACGCCGCCTGCGCGAGGGTATGACGGAGCTCTTACACCCGCATGACAGGCGCCACGGGGCTCAGACCACCAGCGGTTCGGGTTCCAGTGTCACGCCGAACATGGTCTCGACCCCGGCGATCACCTTCTGGGCGAAGGCCCAGAGCTGCGGGCCGGTCGCCTTGCCGTGGTTCACCAGCACGAGGGCATGCCGGTTCGACATGCCCGCGTCGCCATCGCGCTGGCCCTTGAATCCGGCGGCTTCGATCAGCCAGCCGGCGGAGATCTTCGCCGTGCCTCCGGCGTGTGGCCACACAGGCAGGCCCGGATGGGCGAGTGCGAGTGCTTCGGCCTTCGCCGCGCCGACGACCGGGTTCTTGAAGAAGCTGCCGGCGTTGCCGATGACGGCGGGGTCGGGCAGCTTGCGCGAACGCAGGCGCACGACGGCTTCGGCCACGTGGTAAGGCGTGGCGCGCTCGATGCCCATTTTCTCCACTTCCTCGCGGATGCCCGCGTAGTCGAGCGAGAGCGGGCGTTCGCGGGGAAGGGAGAACGTCACCGCCACGACGATCCAGCGTCCCGGTTGTTGCTTGAAGCTGGAGTCGCGGTACGAAAAGGCGCAAGCCGCCTTGTCGAGCACGACGAACTCGCCCGCATGCGTATCCCAGGCTTCCACGGTATCGATGAATTCCGCCACCTCGACACCGTAGGCGCCGATGTTCTGGATCGGCGAGGCGCCGACGGTGCCGGGAATGAGGATGAGGTTTTCCAGACCCGCATAACCCTGGCCCAGGGACCAACGCACGAAATCGTCCCAGCGCTCTCCCGCGGCCACGCGGATCAGCACGCGGTCGTCGCGCTGGAAGGTCTCGACGCCGCGCGTGGCCATCGCCAGGACGGTCCCGTCGAAATCGCCCTTGATGAGCAGGTTGCTGCCTTCGCCGAGCACGAGGACCTTGCCCGCCTTCACGGCGGGATACGCCAGCAACTCGGGAATCTTCGCCGGATCGCGTACCTCCGCGAGCAGCTTCGCGCGTGCATCCACGCGCAGCGTGTTGCGGCCGCCGAGCGGCGCATCGCTGGCGAGGCTGAACCCACCCATGTCCACTGGCGCGTTGTTCATGCCGCGAGCCCCTGGCGCCTGATCTCGGCCACGGCCTCGGCGATCAGTCCGGGGCCGCGATAGACGAGGCCGGAGTAGAGCTGCACCAGCGTCGCGCCGGCCGCGATCTTCCCGGCGGCGCCGTCGCCGTCGAGGATACCGCCCACGCCCACGAGGGGAAGCTTGCCTCCGAGGCGCGCATGCATGCCGCGCAGCACGTCGGTGGATCGGGTGAACAGCGGCCGGCCGGACAATCCACCGGTTTCATGTGCGTTGGGATCGCCCGTGACCTCCGCGCGTTCGATCGTCGTGTTGGTGCAGATCACGCCGTCGATGCCGGAGGCGAGCAGCACCTCCGCCATGGCATCCAGTTCGTTGTCCGTCAGGTCCGGTGCGATCTTGAGCAGCATCGGCTTGCGCTTGCCGTGCTGGCTCGCCAATCGCTCCTGTGCCTCGCGTAGCGACCCGATGAAGCGGCGCAGGGTTTCCTCTTCCTGGAGATCGCGCAGCCCTTGCGTGTTCGGCGAGGAGATGTTCACGGTGATGTAGCTGGCCAAGGGATACGCACGTTCCAGGCAGACGAGGTAATCGTCGATGGCACGCTCGTTCGGCGTGTCCTTGTTCTTGCCGATGTTGATGCCGAGCACGCCGCGGAACGACGCCTTGTGCACGTTGCGCACCAGCGCGTCGATACCTTCGTTGTTGAAGCCGAGCCGATTGATGATCGCCTCGTGCCGTGGCAGGCGGAACATGCGTGGCTTGTCGTTACCCGCCTGCGGACGCGGCGTGACCGTGCCGATCTCCACGAAGCCGAAGCCCAGTGCGGCGAGGCCGTCGAGGTGCGCGCCATTCTTGTCCAGACCCGCGGCGAGCCCTACCGGATTGGGGAAATCGATACCGAAGGCGCGTACCGGCAGGTCCGACGGGGGCTTCGCGATCCACCCCGAGATGCCGCTGCGCTGCGCGACGTCGGCGGCGTACAAGGTCAGGCCGTGCGCGGTCTCGGCATCCAGCGCGAAGAGCAGGGGGCGGATCAGTTCGTACATCAGGCGTCCGGATGGCCCGCGAAGACGCGGGTGTCGTAATCGTAGTCGACCGTGCCATCGGCCTGGGTCGCGTCGAACAGCGAGCGCAGTGCGAACAGCATCGGTTCGTGGTTGGGGTGCCCGGGCTTGGGTGCGTACGACGACGACATCAGGCGGCCCTGGAGTCCGTCGTAGTCGAGCTTCTGGCCGTGCGGGAACGACGCCATGCCGCGATAGCCATGACCGAACCAGCGCGCCATGCTTTCATCGTCGGCGTAGCGCTCCGCGATGCTGATGTAATCGACGCCATATTCGTGCAGCAGCCGCTCGTAGCCTTCCAGGAAAGGCGTGCCCGATAGCCGGCGGCTGTTCCAGAACACGGCGACCAGGCCGCGCGACGGCAGGATGCGCGCGAATTCCTCGCGCACCCTTTCCTTGTCGAACCAGTGGAACGCCTGCGCTGCGATGACGAGGTCCACCGAGCCATCGGGCAAGCCCGTGGCCTCGGCGGTGCCATCCACGGCACGGAAGCGATCTTCGCCACCGAGCCAGCGGTCGGCGGCCGCACGCATTGCCGCGTTCGGTTCGACGGCGATCACGCGATGCCCGGCGTCGAGGAACAACTTGCTCGAGATACCCGTGCCGGCGCCGATGTCGGCGACGGTCCAGTCGGTGTGGACGCCGAGGCCATGCAACCACTCGACCAGCGCCGGGGGGTAGTCCGGGCGATAGCGGACGTAGTCCTCGACGCGATCGGAAAAACGTTCCGTGGAGCGAAGGTCGGTCATGGCCTCATCCGTTCGGTCAGAACTCGAACTTGATACCCTGGGCCAGCGGCAGCGCGTCCGAATAGTTGATGGTGTTGGTCTGGCGGCGCATGTACACCTTCCAGGCATCCGAGCCCGACTCGCGGCCGCCACCGGTTTCCTTCTCGCCACCGAAGGCACCGCCGATCTCCGCGCCCGAGGTGCCGATATTGACATTGGCGATGCCGCAATCCGAGCCCGACGCCGAAAGATACTGCTCGGCCGCTTTCAGGTCCTGCGTGAAGATCGCCGAGGACAGGCCTTGCGGCACGGCGTTCTGTTCGGCGATGGCTTCATCGAGGGTGTCGAAGGACATCACGTAGAGGATCGGCGCGAAGGTTTCCGTCTGCACGACCTCGTCGGAGTTCTTCAGGCCCGTGACGATCGTTGGCAGCACGAAGTTGCCCTTGCGGTCGGTGAGCGCCTTGCCGCCCGTGCGCACCGTGCCGCCAGCGGCCTTGGCCTGCTCGATGGCGGCGAGATACGCCTTCACTGCTTCAGGGCTGTTCAGCGGCCCCATCAGCGTGGCGGGCAGCGTGGGGTCGCCGATCTTCTGCTCGACCTGCCCGTACGCCTTGACCAGCGTGTCGACCACGGTATCGTGGATCGACGAATGCACCAGCACGCGGCGGGTGCTGGTGCAGCGCTGGCCGGCCGTACCGACGGCGCCGAACACGATGGCCGGGATGGCGAGCTTCAGGTCGGCCGACTTGTCGAGGATGATCGCGTTGTTGCCGCCGAGTTCGAGCAGGCTGCGGCCCATGCGCTTGGCCACGCGTTCGCCGACGATGCGGCCGACCTTGGTCGAGCCGGTGAAGCTGATCAGCGGAATGCGCTTGTCATCGATGAACGCCTGCGCAAGGTCGGTGCCGGCGTCGTTGAAGAGGAAGAAGATGTCCGGGAAACCGGCTTCCTTCAGGGCTTCGTTGCAGATCTTCATCGTGGCGATGGCCGAGAGTGGCGTCCTCGGCGACGGCTTCCAGATGCAGATGTCGCCGCAGATCGCGGCCAGGAAGGCGTTCCACGCCCAGACGGCGACCGGGAAGTTGAACGCGCTGACGATGCCCACGAGGCCGACCGGATGCCACTGTTCGTACATGCGATGGCCGGGGCGCTCGGAATGCATGGTGTTGCCGTAAAGCATGCGGCTCTGGCCGACCGCGAAATCCGCGATGTCGATCATCTCCTGCACCTCGCCATCGCCCTCGGGCTTGATCTTGCCCATTTCCAGCGCGACCAGCGAACCGAGGGCATCCTTGTGCTTGCGCAGCGCCTCGCCACACAGGCGGACGGCTTCGCCGCGACGCGGCGCGGGGGTGGTGCGCCAGACGGCGAAGGCTTCCTGGGCGCGCCGCACGATTGTTTCGTAGTCGGCGGCGCTGGTGGCCTGCACCGTCGCGATCACCTCGCCCGTAGCCGGATTGGTCGGCGACAGCGTGCCGGCGCCCGTGGTGGCGGCCCATTCGCCGCGGCCGAGGTAGGTGCCGGATTCGTTGGCGGCGAGGCCGAGCGCTGCGAGGATCTTGCCGGACATGAGGCTCTCCATGGAAGACGGGTAAAACGGGGATTCTAGCAAACGCGCCCTTCACCTCCCGTTGTGCAGCGCGGGAAGGATGTCTGCGGGGCGTCGTCGCCCGGGGATGTCGTGAAGACCCTGCGGTCACCGGCGCAAGTCCATGCTGGCCTTGAGTTTCTTCATAAGGTGGGTGGCGCCTATGTCCCGGATCTACGAGATTCCCTACCATCCCGATGAAAGCCACTCCTGGCCGGTACGCCTCGACGGCAAGGTACTGTCCCGTTTCGACAGCCGTTTCGACGCGCTGCTTTCGGCCGTGAACCGGGCGGCCGCCGAAGGAGGCGACGCCAGCATAGGGATCGAGGGTGCCGACGGTGTCTGGCGGCCTTTCGGAAGCGATGCGAAACGGCCGGCGCGCGTCCCGCCCATGCCCGGCCGGACGTTGAGGGCGGTGCGTTAACGTCTTCATCGCGCCGGGATTGAGGGAGCATCGCGGTACCGGGGACTACAGGCGACGGCCGAATGCATGGACGCCGGCGATGACGCAATCAGTTCCGGAGATAAACGGGAACGGGGCTGGCATCGAGGACGGCGAGCATCAGGCTGTCGACCGCCCCGAAACAATAGGCATGTACGTGCACGCCGGGCCGGGACATCTTTTCTATCATCTCATCGGTACCGATGCCCGCGATGTTCTCGACCGAAAGTTTTCTCCCCGGAAGATGAGCCGCCAGGCGGCGCCGGTCCCGGCGGTCGCGCCAGTAGAACCCATATGCGCCGCCCTGTCGGCTGCCATTCTCCCAATTGTCGCCGTATCTGCTGCCATGAACGCCGCTGTAGAGGTAGACGCTGTCGTTTCCATTGGCGATGGGCATGCGCCCGATTCTTTTCAACGGGTGAGCGAGCTTTCGACTGGAGATTGTCGTGTCCGGGCCCCAGTGGGATACGCGCGCGTCGAGTGGGTCCGTTCGCCGGACCCACCGCGTATTCAGCGTGAGCGCGCCCCTGCGCCTGGAATACCGGAATTTTTCGCCTGGGATCTGATCGCTCGGAACGACATCGATCTTGTAGCGCGGCGCATCGATGTCGGCGATGCCCCATTGCTGGCCGATAAACCCCGCAGTGTGAGCGCGTGCCTTCGATGACAGGGAGGACCCAGTAGAAGGGAACCCGGAACCCATCGCCATCCAACCGAAGAGGCCTCCCGCTTTCTTGCCACCTGTCGTCGATCCAACCGAGCCCATCGACGAGGTGACGACGACCGCGTCGAGGACGGCCACCGCCGTCGCAGTAACCGTGACGGGGGTGATGACGGCAGCCGCCTGGCTTGTCGGCGTCGCGCCGCCTCCCGGAGCACTCAAGGTGCCCGCGTTGCCCACCGTGCCGATACCGACCTGGTTCGGTCCCATGCCAGCGAACAGCCAGTTCCACCAGGCGTTGCCGCTCGGATCGATCCGGTTGACCGGATCGCCGCCGCAATAGGCGTAGCGATTCAAGCCGCCGTCGTCGAAGGGGCTGACCGGATCGGGGTCGAGAAAGCGTCGCAGGACCGGCGAAAACCGGCGATTGCCGAGCACGTAGTAGCCCGTGTCCCGCTCGGCGAGTGCTCCCGCGTAGGCGCTGCGCGCGATCTGCCCCGCGGTTACGATGTCACCGTAGGCGCCATAGATACGGGTGGCAGGCGCGACCTTTTGCACCGGCGCTCCTTCCTGTGCGAGTGCCCCGATTTAACGCATGGGACGGACATCAAGCCCATAGCGCCAATGGTGTAGGCACGATCTCGAATCTGGCGATCCGTCATGACCTTAGGCACCGGGATGCCGGACTTGCCCCGACCTTGTCTTTTGTCTCCTGGGCGCCTCCGGTATCCTCACACCCTTGGCCCCGTAGCTCAGCTGGATAGAGCGTCCCCCTCCTAAGGGGAAGGTCGCCCGTTCGAATCGGGCCGGGGTCACCATTCGAGGCCGGAGCCCATGACCCATACCTTCGACGCCATCATCGTGGGTGCCGGACAAGCCGGGCCGGCGCTGGCCAACCGCCTCACGGGCGCAGGCAAGACCGTCGCCATCGTCGAGCGGCACCTGGTGGGCGGCACCTGCGTCAACACCGGCTGCAAGCCGACCAAGACCCTCGTCGCCAGCGCCTATGCGGCTCGTCTTGCCCAGCGGGGCGCGGAATACGGCATCCGCACCGGGCCACTGTCCATCGACATGCCGACCGTCGCCGCCCGGGCCCGAAAGGTGATCCTCGACTCGCGCAAGGGCAACGAGGACTGGTTGGCATCCATGCCGGGGCTCACGCTCATTCGTGGGCATGCGCGATTCACCGGTCCGCGACGGATCGAGGTGAATGGCGAAACGCTCGAAGCGCCGCAGATCTTCCTCAATGTCGGCGGCCGCGCCAACGTGCCGGACTTCCCGGGCGTCGATGAGGTCGATTACCTCACCAATAGCACCATCATTCCACTGCAAGCCGTCCCCGAGCATCTGGTGGTGGTCGGCGGCAGCTATATCGGTCTCGAGTTCGCCCAGATGTTCCGGCGCTTCGGTGCCGAGGTGACCATCGTGGAGAAGGGTCCCCGGTTGATCGGCCACGAAGACGAAGATGTCTCGGCCGAGATCCGTGCGTTCCTTGAAGCCGAAGGCATCGTCGTGCGCACGGACGCTTGCTGCATCACGTTGGCGAAGCACGCGCGCGGCGTGAAGATCGGTGTGGATTGCACCGAGGGTGCCCCCGAGGTCGTCGGTACGCATGTGCTGCTTGCGGTGGGTCGTCGTCCCAACACGGACGACCTGGGCCTGGACAAGGCAGGCATCGAGACGGACGACAAGGGATACATCAAGGTCGACGATCATCTCAGGACGAGTGCCGAAGGCGTCTGGGCGATGGGTGACTGCAACGGCAAGGGCGCGTTCACGCACACCGCGTGGAACGACTACGAGATCGTCGCCGCCAACCTGCTCGATGGCGAGGAACGCAAGGTCAGCGACCGCATCCTCGGCTATGCGCTTTACGTGGACCCGCCGCTGGGGCGTGTCGGCATGACCGAATCGCAGGCACGGAAGTCCGGTCGGCCGTTGCTGGTATCGAAGCGTCCGATGGCACGCGTCGGGCGCGCGGTGGAGAAGGGCGAAACCTGGGGCTTCATGAAGATCGTCGCCGATGCGGAGACGAAGAAGATCCTCGGCGCCGCTATCCTGGGTACCGGCGGCGACGAAGCGATCCACGGCATCCTGGATATGATGAACGCGGATGCGTCCATCGAGACACTGCAATGGGCGGTGCCGATTCATCCGACGGTGTCGGAGCTCATTCCGACCCTCGTCGGAGACCTGGCGCCAGTTCGCTGATTCCCGCCCTCTCAGACCAGCAGGTACACAGTCGCCTGTTGGATGTTCAGCGCCTCCATGACGACTTCGTCGGACAATCCGAAGCAACTTCCGATGACGTGGACACCGTCCTGCAACAAATGATGTTGCATCTGCTGCCTGTTCAACAATGCCATGTTGATAGGGTTGATAGTCACTCCCACGGCCCTGGCGGCTCTTTTTGTGTGCACGACGTCTTCGAGGAAGAACTCGGGTTCCACGTCCAGTCGTTCTCCCGTGCGAAGGTGCCAGTTCCTACCATAAGGCTCGCCATGAGCACCGGTATAGACGTTTACCTTGGTCACCCCGTACCTGCTCATCAACTGGAAGATCTTGGTGAAGTCCGTTCCATTGATCGCGGTGTCTGGTGCCCAGATGCTGCTGTCCGGATTTCTCCCGTGGGCACCATACGTCCACTCCTTCACCAGGTCCGGCTTTCCGAACCGGTTGGTTGTCAATCGTTTCGCGGGGATTTGCGGATCGGTCACGACCTGAACGTCCCTTTTCGGCTTCCATATCTTGCGGCTGCGTTGTGCGGCGTCCTGTCGTTGCCCAAGAAAACGCTCAGTCGACGCCCCGTTCCTGGCAGCAGGAAGGGAGGTTCCACCCGAGCCTGCCGTCGCCGCCATCGTGACCCATCCGAAGAGGCCCTCGCTGTCCGGGCGGTCCCTCGTCATCAGGGCGACGGAGTCGATGGCCGACGTGATGGAGACGGCATCCGTCATGGCGGCTACGGCCGTGGTCACTGTCACTGGCGTAGAAGCGGTCTCATGCATTCGGAAAGCCGGCGACACGCTGCGCGCGACACCCGCAGGGGGCGAGATTCCCAGGGATGCGCCCGCCCAAGCCAGCCAGGTATGACCGCTCGGGTCGATCCGGTTGACGGGATCACCGCCGCAGTACGCATAGCGATTGACGCCGCCGCCATCGAATGGGCTCGCCGTGTCGGGTGCGGTGAATCGGCGCAACGCCGGACTGTAGGCACGCTCGCCCAGCATGTACCAACCGGTGTCGGCTTCGAGCACTTCGCCGGCAAACGCGCTGTGCGACCGGCTTGACGAGCCGCTGCGCTCGCCGTAGGCGCCGTAGACCGGTGTCGTGGTGGTAGTGATGGTCACGTTCATTCGACGCGCCTCGGGTCAGGTCGTTGGGAGCCGTTCGTCATGAGGTCAAGGCCCCGGCGGCGGTCGCAGGTAGTACAAGCTCACGTTCGTCAGGTTCAGCGCCTCCATGACGACCTCGTTCGCTATCCCGTAGCAGGTAGCGATGACATGGTCGCCGTCCCGTTCCAATCGATCTCGCATGCGGGTTATCAGCAAGTCGCCCATATTCTCCACATCGATGTCGAGACCCGCCGACGCGGCCGCTGGCTTCGTGAGCCTGAGTTCCTGCTCGTACAGGAACCGGTCCGGTGATTTATGAAACCAGTTCGCTCCCCAATTGCGGCCATCAGGATGACCGTGAACTCCCGCATAGAAGGTCGCGTTGGTGATCCCGCGGCCTGTCATGTGGGGAAACAGGTTCGGAAAGTCGGCGTAGTTGATCGCCGTATCCGCTGCCCATATCCGGCTTTTCGGATTCCTGACGTGCGTGCCATATATCCAGTTTCTTGTTACATCCTTCTTTCCGCCGCGATTGAGTGTCGATCGGTGCGCAGGAATGTCGCCGTCGATGAATACCGCGATGTTCCGCTCCGGCTTTGTGTCCATGCCCGGGTCCCATTCGATGAGACTGTTCCCTCCTACGAAGCGCCGCGTCGGCGATCCGTTTTTCGCAGGGGCAAGATCGGCTCCGCCCACGGCTGCCTTGGACAGGTTCCCGATCCATCCGAAGAGGCCGCCGGCCTTCGGTTCATTCGATGTCGTCAAGGCGACCGAGTCGACCGCCGCCGTGATGGTGATCGCATCGGCCACGACCGCGGCGGTCGAGGCCACGATGCCGGGTGTCGTGGCAATGCTGTTCGTGCCCCCGGAAATCAGCGACACGGAACTCGCCGCGCCGGTGCTCTTTTTGGCCAGCCCGGAGGAAACCCCCATCCAACCCAGCCATGAGCGACCGTTCGGATCGATCCGGTTGACCGGATCGCCGCCGCAATAGGCATAACGATTGATCCCGCCACGTCTGAACGGGCTGGTCCCATCCGGAGCGAGAAACTGGCGAAGCGTGGTGCTGTAGAGACGTGCGCCCAGCAGATAGAAGCCGGTGCCGGCCTCGCTCACCTCGCCGGTGAAAGCGGTACGCGCCGCCGCCGATGGTGCGCGCGCTCCGTAGGCATCGTACGTCGACGTCAGCGTGCGCATCACCGACTCGCCATCACGGGAAACAAGTGATCGGACACCGCAGGCGACATGTTCAGCGATCTCATGACAGGCTCGTCGACGAGGCCATGCCCGATGGCGGCGGCATGGATGCCGTCCTCCGACAGGCGTCGGCGAATCTGTTCCGTTGTCTCCCTTGTCATGTCCACGGCGTCGACGTTCAATCCTGCCGAAGCGGCAGCTTGACGGACTCGTTCCATATCCGGCCGGCGAAGTTGTTCGCCTACTTTCCGCTTTTCTCCATGAGCATTTCGGAACGCCTGCCGTGCGCTCCGCGGCCCGACGAAGAAATGGGCTTGCGTGACACCGTTCCCCCTGAGTTCCGCGGAAGCCCGCCTCACTTGCGGAAGGCTGCCGCTCGCATCGCTTGCCACCAGGCTACGAGTCGATCCCCGTCCATCGCTTCGGGCGGATGCGCTGGACGTCAACGTGGGCGTCGCCGCCCTCACGGCGCTCACCGTTGCGTGCGTGGTGGTCGTCTTGCTTGCATGCCTTCCGGCCGGCGCGCCACGAGTGGCAAACGACGCCCTGAGGGACGCCGTGGATATCTGTCTGGAGGCTACGATCGTGGCGACGCCCGAGGCGATTCCCGTGCCCATCGATATCCAGCCCAGGATGGCATTGGCTTTCTGGTTGCGAGTCGCCATCGTGGCGATCGAACCGATAGCCGCCATGGTCGACAACACATCCATCGTGACCGCCGTGGTGGCGGCCACGATGCCGGGGGTCGCGGCTGCGACGGCCATGGCGGCGGATGCGGCTCCCGCCACTCCGGCCCCGGCCACGGCGGCGGTCGCTACAGCGGTCGAAGCGGCCGCGAGGGGAGCGGCCAGGGCCCCGGCGCTGATGACCGTGCCCACGACGGACATGGCCACCATCATTCCGGCCATGAGCCAGTCCGTCCAAGCGTTGCCGCTCGGATCGATCCGGTTCACCGGGTCGCCGCTGCAATAGGCATAGCGGTTGAATCCACCGTCATGGAAAGGGCTTTCCGGATCGGGCACGAGGAAGCGTCGCAGTACCGGGTTGTAGGGACGACCGCCGAGCAGGTACCACCCCGTCAGCGTTTCCGGGATCTCGCCGGCGTGGGCCAGTCGCGCGGCGCCCGTCGAGCCGGCGTTTTCCCCGTAGGCGGTATAGATGCGGGCTGCGACGCTCATGCCACGACATCCGGCACGGACTCCGTCACCACGGACCCCTGCGGATCGGTGCCCAGCAGGAAGGTCTCCCGGATCGCCCCGGCGAGCCGGGTCTCGGCAACGATGCCTCCTTCCGCCCGGATGAACCGCCGTCCCTCGGACGCGTCGACCTCGAAGGCGATGGCGCCGTCTTCGCGGTAGCGGTACCTGGACACGTCGTCGATCGTGACACTGCTCACGCGCCCGTCCGGGCCGTGGATATAGATGATCTGCCTGCTGTCGGCCAGCGTCACGCTCGCCAATCGGCCTGCGCCGTCCCACTGCAATGTCCTGCCCTGGCCATCGTCGATCAAGTTGCCGTTCGCGTCGTAAAGGAGTTTCAGCGGTGTGCCATAGCCGGGATAGCCATCCAGGCTGTTGCTCACGCTGACCAGCCGGTCGAAGTCCACTGTGTCGTAACCGTAGCGGGTGAGGTTCACCCGTCCGTCGAGCAAGGTCGTCGTCACGGCCAGCAGGTTGTCGAGGCAGTCATGCTCGAACTCCTGTTTTACGTAGGGCTGCCCGGTTTCGTCGAGTGGGTGTTCGCCAGCGACCGCATCGATGCCGTGGAGGATCAGCCGGCCCCGGTCGTCATAGTCCATCGTCTCCGTGCGCAGGAGCGTGGCGTCGCCACCGTACCAGCGGCGCTCCGATACCTTGTCGTCGGCCCGCCAGCCGAAGGCCAGGCTGCGTATCTGCGTGGCCGATGCCTCGGTGTGTTCCCAGGTCTGCTCGTGCACGCGTCCCAGCGCGTCGTAAGCGATCCGCTGCGTGACGGAACGGCCATCGGCGGAGCGGGTGGTGCGATGATCCAGGCGCGACAGCTCGTCGTAGACCAGCTCGATCGTCGCATCCTCATCGGTCACGCTCTTCAGGCGTCCCTTGTCATCGTAGTCGTAGATTTGCTCGACACCGTCCGTGCCCGTCTTCTCCAGTGCGAGGCCTCCAGGCGTGATGGAAACATGGCATCCGCGTGGCAGGTCACCGGTGAGAGCGATTTCCTGATCGGTCATCCGGCCGAGATAGTCAGGGATTATCGTCATCGAACCACCCTCGGCGACGATCCCGGTGGGCAGGCCCATGACATGGTCATAGGTCGCCTGGGTCAGTACGGCTTCCACGGCGCCGTCCGGGCTCAGCAGCGTCGAGCCGAGCAGCACCTCGCGCAGGCGAAGGTCGTAGACCATCTGGAGCGTGTTGCCGCTCGGCATGGTCTTCGTGTCGGAACTCATCTGGTTCGGTACGTAGGCATGGCTGGTTGTCAGGCTGCCCGCCTGTTCCTTCTTCAGCCTTCCGAGTCCGTCCCAGGTCCGGGTCCCCAGTTCAAGCTCGCCGGCCTTCCCGGCGAGCTTGCGCAGTGCCCTGTCACGTTCGGGTGGGACAATGGCGAGCCGGGCGACGAACTCGTCCTCGTGACCGGGTGCGTAGTCCCTCAGCACGGCGGTGCCGTCGGGAAGGTCACTGCGAATCAAGCGGTCGTAGCCATCCCATGCCTGACGGGTCACCTTGCCAAGGGGGTCTTCCATCCTTACGCACCTGCCTAGCCCGTCGTATTCCCACATGGTGGTCGAGATGACCACGGGCACATCCACTTCGGACCACGTGCCGGCTTGGGCGCGCCGTTGCCGGTCCGCCGCGTCGAGGTAGGTCGCCCGCCAGCCGGTCTTTTCGCCGGTGCCGTAGCTCTGCCACTGCATCGTCCGCGCGATCACTTCGTCGCCGAACGAAAGCGGTTCCTGGACAAGGGCCGTCTCGCTCAGCGTCGTGCTCCCATCCGGCGAGGTCATCCGCGAGCAACGGCCCCAATCGTCGTATGCGTACGTCGTCTTCAGTCGCAGCGAGGTATCCCCACGCATCCGGTCGATCTGCGTCTCGCTGACGAGTTGCCCGAAGCCGTCATATTCCAGCTCGTGCACGGTCATCAGCGTTCCATCGGGCAGGGGCTCCTCACGGCGGATGGTGCGGCCTTGCTCGTCCATCCATACGCGATGCGGCAGACCCGTGATGCCGATGCGTTCCACCCAGCGTTCTCTCATCGACAGTTGGTAGTTCCAGCGCGTTTCGACGCGATAGTCGGCATGATCGGGTGACAGCACTTCGCTGGTGCGGCGGCCGAGGGCGTCGTAGGTGAACTCGGCCTTGTTGCCTAGCGCATCCACCGTCGATTGCACCAGGCCGCTTATGAGGTGAAGGGTTTCGCTTGTCGTGTTCACGACGCCATCGTGCGTGGTGTGCGTGGTGTACGTGGTGACCGTGCCTGCGACGTCGTCGGTTTCGTAGGTGAACGTGCGGGTTTCGGTCAGGCCATCCTGTTCGCGTGTCTCCTGCCGCAGGCTGCCGTGCTGGTCGCCCTGGTCCGTGACGAACGACTGCTCACTGCGGACGAGGGTCGTTTCGATGCCGTCGGTGGACTCCGTCGACGTCTCCCCCGATGCCTGGATGTAATACGTACGGTCCCGCGGCCAGTTCTTTGCCGTGTCCCTCACAGGCACTTCGAGGTAGCGGTACTGCGTCGTGCGAATCGGGCCGCCGTTCTTGCCGGGCGAGGTGGTGCGGCTCCTGAGGCGCCGCACTTTTCCGAGTGGATCGGGCGGGCACAGTCCCGTCTCGCCTTCCTTCGGGTAATAAGTGGATGTTTCAGTCGTATCGGTGGCACTGTCGTAACGTGCCAGGACATTTCCGTAGTCGTCGTACGAACTGTCGGTGAATGTGATCTGCCTGATGTCGGCAAGCCGCAGGTCGTAGCAGGTGGTCGTCACCCTGTGGGGAAGCTGGAAGCTCGCCTTCTGGTTCTCGAAGGACGTGCTCTCTTCGATGCCGTACCTGGTGACGACGTCCTGCACGACATTGCCGCGAGTGGTCTTCTCGTTGGTGATGAGGTGGAAGTGGTTGTAGTTGCGCTCGACCGTGCACAGCAGGGAGCCATCCTGATACTGCGACTCCGTCGAGCCGTAGGTGTAGGCGTCAGCGCCGGGCATGTGAAGGAGCTGGTCGTTCCGGTCCACCCAGGACTGCACTGTCGGATACCCGTAGAAATTATGGTCGAGATCGCCGTTTCTATAGGTGTATCGACTCTCCCGAACCACGTTCGTCGCGTCGCTCACGAGCGATCGTGTCCGCATGGCCACCGCGGGCATGTGGGAAAGGGGGCCGCCGGGGGGAAGCGTAAGTGCTTCTGTATCGTATTCCACCAAATCACGCAGGCCATCGGGGGAGGTCACCGATGCGAGCAGCATCATGATGTCGACGACGCGATACTCGAATTTCCACACCGCTTCATCGCCAGCAGCCGTCGCGCTTTCATTGAGATCGGTGACGAGGGGAATGGCGACGTGCTGGAGCTGGCCTCCCAGGATACGGAAATGCATCTCCAGCGGAACGGTAGCCTCGCGGTGGGCAGCGCCGGCGAGGTGGAGGGTGAGCTTGACGTTGTTCAAGTCGGCGTAGTCGACCTGCATCAGTACTTCGCCATCGCCATCCACGACGCGTGTCAAACGCGAAATGCCGAGGGCATCCCACTCCCATACGAGTTGGAGCGAATCGCCACCGGGGTTGACGATGCGGACCGGGCGCAGAAGGTTGGTGGGGTACGACATCGCCTCGAGGTGCTCGACGACGCCCGTCACGTGTTCGACCACGGCAGTCCGATGTTCCGGGTCCGTCACCATCAATGAACAGCTGTCGAGCTTGCGATCGGGAAAGTGTGCAGGCTCGTGATACAGGAGCCTCTCCACCTTGTGGCTATCGCCGCTGGACAAGGTCAGCAGGCCCGTATCGAGATCGAGTTCGGTGAGGCCGAGGCGCCAACCCGTGCCGAATCCATCATCGATCCTGTCGGCTGCGCTGTAGCTCAGGCGGAACGGCAGGTGGGGGCCTCGCAAGTGGTTGCCTTCACCCGTGGCCAGGTCGACGCTCGCTGAGTACATGCCGGTGCGGGGATCCACGTCCGCATTGATATGGCTGTAGAACTGGAACGCGGTGGAGTACATGTCCCCCGATGCCAGGAGGCCCGGAGCAAGGGTTTCATCGGTCGTCATGGTGTCGCCATCCCTGGTCAAGTGTCGGTCATGTCACGATCAGTTCGTCCCGCTCCCCTTTGACGAAGCCGATATGGCAGCTTTGCACGCTGCCGTGGGCGTCCGTCATGGTCACTTTCACCGGCGCCTCCGGTGCGCCGGCCCAGGACGGAATGTCTACCCTTCCGCACAGCACGATGACGCCTGATTCGTCCTCGGGACTAGCGAGCCGCTCCGGTGGCGCTATCGAACCGACGTGGTCGTTCATCGCGTCGTTCCAGTGAATCGTCGTTTCGCCGGGCTCGACGTACCCCGTGAAGCATGGCTGCCTGATGTTCGACACCTTGTCCTTCCAATGGATCAGGCCGGCGGGATCGCAGATCATGCTGCGGATGCCGAGGGTGGTCTGGTCCACCAACAGGATAGATACCGTCACGATGTCGTCGAAGATGCCTTCTGAGTTCTCTATGTCGGGGTGCCCAGCTGGATCGAGGGCACGTCGATCGAGCATGAAGGAACTGGCGGGATATCTTTCGGGAGGCACAGGCGTCATCGTGATGCCTACGTTTTTGTCCATCCAGGTCATGGATTGGTCAACGCCTTTGATGGTGCACTTTCCGTTGGTTCGCCAGACGGAGAGATCGTCGCCATGGATCGCGAAGGCGACGTCCAGGGTCTCCGTGGCCTCGGCATGGGCGGACAGGTACAAGAAATAGGACTGAAGGGCTCGTGGCTCGCCCGCCCTGGTGGTCTGGGATACATAGCCACGGTAATCGCGTTGGGCTGACCACCCCTTGTAAGTGGTGGAACCGTCGTCCGAGAACGGTATCGCTCCGGAGTTCTGGTTGTGGTAATCAAAGAGTCGAATGCTCGCAATTTCGTTTAGGCTCAAGTCCGACGGTTGACCGCCGTGTTTGGACACAAGGTCGAGCCTGATCCTGGCCTGCTGAAGCCCGTTGCGGTACACCTTCGTCTGTTCGAGGATGACTTCGACCTCGGTCAAGTCGAGCGGAGGCTGGGGGCCTTTCGCGAGAGCTTTCCTTGTCATTGCGTTGTCCTTGAATGGAGAGCGACTTCAACCGATCGTCAATTCATTCGCCTCGGCGTTGTACGACAGGGATAACGTGTGGTTATTGCCGTACGCATCCAGGATATGCATGGTCGTGCTGCTCACGTCCGCGATAGTTTCGCCTGATGGGTTCCTGAACTGCCTCTCGAGATTTCCTTTCAGGATGCCTATGACGATGCGGTTCTTGTTCGGTGTCGTGATCTTGCCCACGCAAGTCATGTACATCGAATAGGGGTAATCCGCGTTCGGCGATGCACCGTGAGACGCCGAGACCACAACGAGAGAGTGGAGCGGCGGCATCGGAAGACCGCCCGGTTCGGCATCGGCGTTACCCGGTTGGCTGTAGTAACTGATGCCCCACTGCACGGGAGAGAAATAGCGGCCATGCGTATAGAAGCCGAAGGCACCTGCCGGTGGTTGGCCATCAACGGATGCGCTCGATCCAACGGAATCCAGAGGCAGCGGGCTCCCGTTCAATTTCGGATTGAGGGAGTACTCGGTTGCCCAGTAGAAATAGGCCGAGTCGCCTACGTTTATCCCCGTGACGATACCGCTGGAGGTGGCGCCGAAGTCCGTGGGCGACAGGAAGGGAGGCTCCGCCAACAGTACTTCGACGGAAGAGTCGAATTCGCCATCCCGTCCGCGGCCGTCGGAGTCACGCACGGATGGGCTGGTCGTGAAGAACAGCTCAGGGGTTACCTCGAAGCGTGCCGCTAGCGGGCGCCCTGACGCCCCGCTACTCGCGGAGACGTAGAGCGTGACCACCTGGATGGCTGCTGGGAGTTCGTCACGAGCAGCCCGGGAGACCTTCGCTTTACAGTTCCGCTCGGGCGGGTCCTCATGCGAATGCCTCACCGGAATGGCGGATTCGGTCCATGTGAACCTGTCCTTCACGAATGACGCCGTATAGCCGCCATCCAACGCGTTACCGTCGTCATAGAAGACGAGCGTGACGGCTTCCTCCAACTCTTTCGCGGTAAGAGTGATGGGATTTTCGTCGGCATCGGCGGCGACCAGTCCAACCCTGATCGGACATTGCTGGTTGCCGTTGCTGAACAGCTTGATCGTCCCATGCTCTTCGCTGGGATGGGTCTTGTAGATCTGGAAGTAGGTGAGTTGCTTGACGTCGGCAAGTGATGCGGTGGTGCGGGAGCGGGTATTCATGAGGACCGTCCATGTCGCTTCGAGGTTGCTGGTTTCTACCGGCATGCAACGACCTTACGTCGCTTTCCCGACGCATGTCGCCCATTCTCGCTGCGCGTATCCGGTAGACGTCGTGTGAACACGGTCACGCGGAAACTAACCGATTGATCGCATGGGGAATGTTTCCCGCGGCATCCTTGCTCGGGTCGACGACTGCCTTCAGCTGTCCCGAATGACCATCAGGCGCATGTCCGTCATGTCCTCGATGGCGTAACGCACGCCTTCGCGCCCCAGTCCGGATGATTTCACGCCGCCGTAGGGCATGTTGTCGACGCGGAAGCTGGGCACGTCATTGACGATCACGCCACCCTGTTCCAGTTCATCCCATGCACGCATGGCATGACGCAGGTTGTCCGTGAAGACACCGGCCTGCAGGCCGAAGTCCGAATCGTTGACCATGCCGAGGGCTTCGTCGAAGCTGCTGAATCGTTGGAGTATGGCAACGGGGCCGAAAGCCTCCATGCGCTGTAGCTTTTCGTCGGGGGCCACGTCTTCAAGCAGGGTCGCCTCGAGCATGGCACCCTTGCGTCCGCCCCCGCACAGGACCTTCGCACCCGCCTTCTTCGCCTCGTCGATCCATCCTTGCAGCCGTATGGCGGCGTTCTCGTCGATCATCGGGCCGAGGAAGGTACTCTTCTTCTTCGGATCGCCTGCCTTGAGCGTCCGGATTTTCGCTACGAGCCCACGACGTAGTTCGTCGTAGATGTCGTCGTGCACAAGGATTCGCTGCACGCTGATGCAACTCTGCCCCGACTGGTAGAACGCGCCGAACACCAGTCGATCCACGATGGCGTCGAGCCGCTGGCCCTGGTCGCCGTCGACGATGCAGGCGGCATTGCCGCCGAGTTCAAGGGTGACCTTCTTGTGACCCGCCTTGGCCTTGAGGTCCCAGCCGATGAGGCCGCCGGTGAACGAAAGCATCTTCAAGCGCGGATCGGTCACCAGTGCCTCGGCATCGTGGCCCGGCACGGGCAAGATGGAGAATGCGCCACGGGGCAGGTCGGTCTCGGCGAGAACCTCTCCGATGATCAGCGCACCCAGGGGCGTCCGTTCGGCAGGCTTGAGCACGAAGGGACAGCCCGCGGCGATGGCCGGGGCCACCTTGTGCGCCACGAGATTGAGCGGAAAATTGAATGGCGTGATGAAAGCCACGGGTCCGAGCGGGACGCGGCGCGTATACCCGTGGTAGCCGGCGCTGCGTCCGGAGATTTCGAGATTGAGTGTTTCGCCATTGATTCGCACCGCTTCTTCGGCGGCGATCTTGAAGGTCTCGATGAGCCGGGTGACCTCGCCCGCCGAGTCGCCGATCGGCTTGCCGGCCTCGACGCAGAGCGCATAGGCCAGTTCGTCCCGACGCTCGCGGAACCGTGTGACGCAGTGTTCCAGCACGGCCTGCCGCTGGTACGGCTTGAAACGCTTCATATCGCCGGCTGCGTCATGCGCCGCTGCGATGGCCTGTTCCAGGGCCGCGGCGTCGGGCAGGGCGACGCGCGTGGCGACCTCGCCGGTGTACTTGTCGATGACGTCGAGTTTCCTCTTGCCCTTTACGGCGACGTTGGCGAGGTAATACGGGTAGCTCTTCCGAAGCATGGCATGGCCTCGTGGGTGACAAAGCCATGATAATCCGATGCGGAGCGTTCATTTGTCGTGACCCCGCCCAGCATGCCTGCCATTCCTGTCTGGCACGTCCAAGATGAAGCAGGAGAGCTTCCCATTGATTCCGTTGTGGTAGTGGCCGTCGTACTGAAGCCCCGCTGGTGCGGTGAAGGTGTGGTTGAAGTCACCTACCGCGAGGCTGGCCGCCTGCTTGAGTACCGTGGCTTTCCCCCAATCGTCGGTCTCGCCGCAGTTCGGTGAGTCGTAGACATAGAGGATGGTGCCGGGTGGAAGGTTCTGCAGTTCCACCGACTGTGCCACGTCGTTCTTGCAGTTGTAGCTTTCGAACGTCGTCCTGAGGTAGTACGGCTGCGAACTGATGTCCACCGTGCAGAAGTTGTCCTGCCCGAGCCAGAGGCCTCTGTACCACCTCACGAAGGCCACGGCTTGAGTGCCATTGGTGGGTTGCGTTTTAGCGGCCGCTGCGCTGCCGTCGCGCTGGAGGTGGTCTGTTCCGGGATAGCAGCCAGTCAAACCGGTGGTCACGACCAGAAGGGACGCGAGCGCGTATCGCAGCATGTCCATGCGGAGATCTCCTTTTCCGGGTTGCTCCGTGCCCCCCAATGACGCCATCACAGCGGCGTCTGAACCACATATCCATAGGCCGAAGGTCGTAAGCCACGCGTATCTGACGCAAGGACGGACCAGCGTTCGATGGCTTGCCGATTCGACTTACGTGGCGCTCTTCTATTCGCGCCGCAGCTTCATCTCGCCATCGCCCAACATCACGCGCACGCGCTCGCCGACAGCGACATCGGCAGCACGACGCACGATGGCCTCGCGTTCGTCGAAGACGATCGCATAGCCACGTTCGAGTGTTGCCAGTGGGCTCACCGCGTGCAGGGTGCGACCTTGCTGGAGGACCCGTGCACGGTCGCGTTCGAGCTTGCGCGAGATGGCGCGGTCGAGCCGTTGCCGTAGTTCCGCGTTGCGTAGGCGAGCCGGTTCGAGGCGCAGGCGGGGATGTCGCGCCGTCAGCCGGGCGTCGATGCGTTCGAGGCGTGCGCGGCGCAGGGCATTCGCCTGGCCGATCGCGAAGCGGAGCCGTCGGTGCAGGGCGTCGAGGCGCTGCGCATCGCGCGCAAGCCGCGCCTGCGGACGTTGGCTGTTGAGACGCGCCTGCCAATGATCGGCGCGCTGGGCCGCGGCTTGCAGGCGTCGTGTCGTCAGCGTCGCCATGCGCTGGCGAAGGCGGTCGAGCTGGCGCGCGAGATCGGCACCATCGGGCACCAGGAGTTCGGCGGCGGCCGACGGTGTCGCCGCGCGCAGGTCGGCCACGAAATCGGCGATCGTGAAATCCACCTCGTGGCCCACGGCCGAGACGACCGGCACGGCGCTGGCATGGATCGCCCGTGCGACGGCTTCGTCGTTGAAGGCCCAGAGATCTTCCAGCGAGCCGCCGCCGCGGGTGACGAGGATCACATCGTAACGACCGCTGGCCGACGCACGCCGCAACATGGCGACGATCGCTGGTGGCGCCTCGCGACCCTGTACCGGCACGGGCAACACGTCCACCTCGGCAAGGCCGAGGCGGCGTCCCAGCACGCTCAGCACATCACGGATGGCCGCGCCGGATGGCGAGGTGATGACACCGATGCGGCGTGGGAAGGCGGGCAGGGTGCGCTTCCGCTCGGGAGCGAACAGTCCCTCGGCACCGAGCCGCGCCTTCAACTGCTCGAATTCGCGCTGCAAGGCGCCTTCACCGGCGGGCTCCATGTGGTCGGCGACGAGCTGGAACTCACCACGCGCTTCGTAGAGCCCGACCTTTGCCCGCATCAATACATGCATGCCATCCACGGGACGAAAACGCAGCCGCGAAGCGGCCGTGCGGAACATGGCGCAGCGGACCTGGGCGTTGGCGTCCTTCAGGGTGAAGTAGACGTGCCCTGAAGCAGGCCGGGCCACGTTCGACAATTCGCCCTCGATCCACACGCCCATGGGCAGGGCATCTTCCAACAGGTCGCGCACCAACCGGTTGAGGCCGGAGGGCGTCAGGATCTCGGGGGCCGGGCGTTCGTCGAAGTCGGACATGGACCGGTGAGATTATCACGGCACAAGCGTATGTCGATGGGGCAGGGACTTAGCGGACATTCATGAGAATGCGCCTCACGCGTGGGGGCTTGCCGTGACCTGGCCCGCTGCCGCGGGATCGCCGACGAGGTCGGCTCCCACCAGGTCTGGACGCCTGGTGGGGCCTACATGCGGAACACGCCGAAGCGGCCTTGTTCGATCGGGGCGTTGAGCGACGCGGAGATCGCCAGGCCGAGCACCCGTCGCGTATCCGCCGGGTCGATGATGCCGTCGTCCCAGAGGCGCGCGCTGGCGTAGTAGGGATGGCCCTGTCGCTCGTACTGGTCGCGTACGGGGGCCTTGAAGGCTTCCTCGTCCTCGGCGCTCCAGCTTCCGCCGCCGGCTTCGATGCCGTCGCGGCGCACCGTGGCCAGCACCGAAGCGGCCTGTTCACCGCCCATGACGCTGATGCGCGCGTTCGGCCACATCCACAGGAAACGGGCGCCGTAGGCGCGGCCACACATCGCGTAGTTGCCGGCACCGAAGCTGCCACCGATCACCACGGTGAACTTGGGCACGTGCGAGCAGGCCACCGCGGTGACCATCTTCGCGCCGTCCTTCGCGATGCCCGCATTCTCGTACTTGCGACCGACCATGAAACCCGTGATGTTCTGCAAGAACACCAGGGGCACGTTGCGCTGGTTGCATAGTTCAATGAAGTGCGCACCCTTCTGCGCGGACTCGCCGAACAGGATGCCATTGTTCGCCACGATGCCTACCGGATAGCCATGGATGTGCGCAAAGCCGGTGACCAGCGTCTTGCCGTAGCGCGCCTTGAACTCGTGGAATTCCGAATCGTCGACGATGCGCGCGATGACTTCGCGGATATCGAAAGGACGGCGGGTGTCTTCGGGGATGACGCCGTAGAGTTCCTCGGCGGAGAAGCGCGGCTCCAGCGGAGCGCGTACGGCCAGGGGCATTTTCTTGATGCGATTGAGCGAGCCGACGATGTCGCGGGCGATGGCCAGCGCATGCGCGTCGTTTTCGGCGAAGTGATCGGCCACACCGGATACCGAGGTATGCACGTCGGCACCGCCCAGCGCTTCGGCATCGACGATTTCGCCCGTGGCGGCCTTCACCAGGGGCGGGCCGCCGAGGAAGATCGTCCCCTGTTCGCGGACGATGATCGTCTCGTCGCTCATCGCGGGCACATAGGCGCCGCCGGCGGTGCAAGAGCCCATCACCACGGCGATCTGCGGAATGCCCTGGGCACTCATCCGCGCCTGGTTGTAGAAGATGCGGCCGAAGTGCTCGCGGTCCGGGAAGACCTCGTCCTGCAACGGCAGGAACGCACCGCCGGAATCCACGAGGTAGATGCAGGGCAGGCGGTTTTCCATCGCCACTTCCTGCGCGCGAAGGTGTTTCTTCACGGTCATCGGGAAATACGTGCCGCCCTTGACCGTGGCATCGTTCGCGAGCACCACCACTTCCTGGCCCATCACCCTGCCAATGCCGGCGATCACGCCCGCGGCCGGAGCGGCGTCGTCGTACATGCCATGCGCGGCGAGCGGCGCGATCTCCAGGAAGGGCGAGCCGGGATCGAGCAAGGCGCGGATACGTTCGCGAGGCAGCAACTTGCCGCGTGCGACATGCTTCTCGCGCGCCTTCGCGCCACCGCCTTCAGCCGTGCGCCGCAGCGTCTCGCGCAGATCGTCGGTCAATGCACGCAGGCGCAGGCTGGCTGCCTGGAATTCCGGGGAGCGGGTATCGAGCTGCGATTCGAGGATGGGCATGAGGGCTTCGCGCTGGGACGAAACGAGCATCATAGCCGGGCCGGCCGGAACGCAAACGCTGCATCGCGCCAATGCGTGCCGTGGAACAAAAACGGCCACCCGGAGGTGGCCGTTTCGTGTTTCACCGAAGAAAGCGAAATGCTTACTTCTTGGTATCGTCCGTCGCGCTCTTGGCGTTGTCGGCGGCATCCTTGGCCTGGTCAGCCGACTTGTCGGCCTGATTGGCTGCGTTGGAAGCGGCGTCCTTGGCGGCGTCGCTCGCACCACCAGCGGTCGAAGACGAAGCGGCGGACTGAGCCTGGGCGGCGGCATCCTTGGCCTGGTCGGCGGACTGCTGAGCCTGATCGGCGGCCTGGGAGGTTGCGGCATTCTGCGACTGGTCGGCGGCCTGCTGGGCCTTGTCCGCCTGCTGCTGGGCATCGGCGGCCGACTTCTGGGCGTCCTGCGCGGAATCCTGCGCGCCGTTGCTGCAAGCTGCCAGAAGCGCGACGAGCGCAGAGGCGAGAAGGGTACGCGTCAAATTCATTGTGTTTCTCCTTAACCGTGGAATGCCGTTAGGCGGGCGTATTAATAGCTCAGTTATGGGTACTTAGCTACCGATCGCGCCTTCTCGCTTCAGGGCGCATTAAAGCCCATGGATATCGCGTGATCGTTTTGAAACGACCGCCTCACGTGTCGACGTCGGGTTCACACCAGTTCGATGGCGATCGCCGTTGCCTCGCCGCCACCGATGCACAGCGCGGCGACACCTCTTTTTGCCCCACGTGCCGTCAACGCATTGAGAAGGGTCACGACGATGCGCGCGCCGCTGGCACCGATGGGATGGCCGAGGGCGCAAGCACCGCCGTTGACGTTGATCTTCTCGCGCGACA
>Ga0182006_1000223_pt1 | contig 55257 bp, 44 predicted proteins | sample Sormic07211104_1_FD_123022 | JGI IMG/M metagenome (GOLD analysis project Ga0182006, IMG submission 123022) | Rhizosphere microbial communities from Sorghum bicolor, Mead, Nebraska, USA - 072115-104_1 MetaG | ecosystem: Host-associated > Plants > Roots > Rhizosphere | place: USA: Nebraska...
CACGGCAACCGGCCGCACACGCCGTGGAACGAGACGGTGATCTACGAGACCCATCTGAAGGGTTTCACACGCACCCTGAAGCGTATCCGCCAGCACGAGCGCGGTACTTTCATCGCGCTGGCCGATCCCTACGTGATCGACTACCTGGTGAAGCTCGGCGTCACCGCCGTGGAACTCCTGCCCGTGCATGCCTTCCTTCAGGACCGCCGCCTCACGGAGATGAAGCTGCGCAACTACTGGGGCTACAACACGCTGGCCTTCTTCGCCCCCGAGCCCGCCTATCTCGCCGAGGGCGCGCTGAACGAGATTCGCGCGGCGGTGCAGGCGCTGCACGCGGCAGGCATCGAGGTGATCCTCGACGTGGTCTACAACCACACCTGCGAGGGAAGCGAACTAGGCACCACCATGTCGTTCCGGGGTCTCGACAACAAGAGCTACTACCGCTTGATGCCGGACAACCCCCGCTATTGCATCAACGATACCGGCACCGGCAACACCGTGAACACCGCGCATCCGCGGGTGCTCCAGCTGGTGATGGATTCCTTGCGCTACTGGGTGCAGACCTTCCATGTGGACGGTTTCCGCTTCGACCTGGGGGTGAGCCTCGGCCGTGAGGAACACGGCTTCGATCCCTGTTGCGGGTTGTTCGACGCCATGCGCCAGGACCCGGTGCTGGCGAACGTGAAGCTGATTTCCTAGCCTTGGGACATCGGGCCAGGCGGTTACCAGCTGGGCAACCATCCGGCCGGCTTCGCCGAATGGAACGGCCAGTTCCGCGACGACGTCCGCAAGTTCTGGAAAGGCGACTCGAACATGCGCGGCGTGCTAGCCGGACGCCTGCAAGCCTCGGGCGAACTGTTCGACCATCATCGGCGCAAACCCTGGGCGTCGGTGAATTTCCTCACCGCGCATGACGGCTTCACGCTGGAAGACCTGGTCAGCTACAACGACAAGCACAACGAAGCCAACGGCGAGGACAACCGTGACGGTGGCAACGACAACGAAAGCTACAATTACGGAGTGGAAGGACCCACGGACGATCCCGCCATCCGCACCGCGCGCGATCGCGCCAAGCGCGCCATGCTTTCCACGCTTTTCTTTTCCCACGGCACGCCCATGCTGCTGGGTGGCGACGAGTTCGGCCGCACGCAGCAGGGCAACAACAACGCGTACTGCCAGGATAACGAACTGTCCTGGTATGACTGGAAACTGGCCACCGATGAACGGGGCAGGGAACTGACCGACTTCGTCGCAAGGCTCATCCGTCTTCGCGAAAAGCATCCGACGCTGAGGGCCGCCCACTTCCTGCGTGGGGACACGGAGGTGGCCCCTGGCATGCGCGAGGTGACCTGGTTCGACGAAAGCGGCACGGAGATGACCCTGGAAACCTGGGGATACACCGAAGGCCGCCTGCTGGCGCTTCGCCGCGCGCAGGCGTACGGCGAAAAGCGCGCCGACGTGACCCTGGTGCTGATCAACGCCACCCCCGAGAAGCACGTGTTCCACCTTCCCCAACCGGTGGTGAACTGGCGGATGAGCTGCAACAGCGCCATGCCGGCCGCGCCGGAAACGCCTTGGAACGAGCCGTCGATCGAAGTGGAAGGGCGCAGCGTGATCCTCCTGGCTGCGTCGGTGAGGACGGAACCCGCATGAGCGACACCTTCGTCTACCCGATGCCGTATGGCGCCAGGTACCTGGGCGACGGCCGCACCCGTTTCCGGCTCTGGGCTCCCGACGTGGACACGGTGTCGATCGAATGCGACGACGGCCATGTCTCACCGATGCGAGCGCTGGACGACGGCTGGTTCGAATGCGTGTGTCCCGCCGAGGTGGGTCGCGGTTATCGCTTTCGCATCCGCGACGGCGTGGCGGTGCCCGATCCCGCTTCGCGCCGGCAGGTCGGTGGCGACGTGCACGGTTTCAGCAGGGTCACCGATCCCGCGGCGTACGCATGGCGGCACGCTGGCTGGCGCGGCCGGCCGTGGCATGAAACCGTGATCTACGAATTGCATGTGGGCGCGCTCGGCGGGTTCCATGGCGTGGAGATGGTCTTGCCGCACCTCGCTTCATTGGGTATCACCGCTGTCCAGCTGATGCCGATCGCCGAGTTCGCGGGCGAACGCAACTGGGGTTATGACGGCGTGTTGCCCTTCGCCCCGGCGAACGCCTATGGCTCGCCCGACGACCTCAAGTCGCTGGTCGACACGGCGCACGGCCTCGGGCTGATGATCTTCCTCGACGTGGTCTACAACCATTTCGGACCGGAGGGCAACTACCTCGGCGCGTATGCGTCGCCGTTCTTCGACGAATCGACGCACACGCCGTGGGGTGCGGCCATCGGCGTGGCGACGCCGCAGGTGGGCGATTACTTCGTGCACAACGCGCTGTACTGGCTGCAGGAGTTCCGTTTCGATGGCCTGCGCTTCGATGCGGTGCACGCGATCGGCAATGCCGGTTGGCTGGTGACGTTGGCGGACCGCGTGCATGCCGCCGTGGAGCCGGGACGTCACGTCCACCTCGTTCTGGAGAACGAAGCCAACCAGGCCAACCTGCTCGGCCGCGGGCGGTTCGACGCGCAGTGGAACGACGATTTCCACAATGCGCTGCACGTGCTGCTCACGGGCGAGAAAGAGGGTTATTACACGCACTACCATCCGCCGATGGACAAGCTGCTGCGCAGCCTGCGTGAAGGCTTCGCCTTCCAGGGCGAGCCGATGGGCGGCCGCCGTCGCGGCGAGCCCAGCGCCCACCTGCCGCCATCGCGGTTCGTGAATTTCCTGCAGAACCACGACCAGGTGGGCAACCGGGCACTCGGCGACAGGCTGAGTACGCTCGTTTCCCCGGAGATCCTGGAGGCCGCGCTCGCGCTGCTGCTGCTGTCGCCTTTCGTACCCATGTTGTTCATGGGCGAGGAATGGGCCAGCCGGACACCCTTCCTGTTCTTCACCGACTTTCCCGATGAAGACCTGCGCAAGGCCGTGCGCGATGGCCGGCGCAAGGAGTTCGACGCCTTCACCGGATTCTCCGGCGAGGACATTCCCGATCCCAATGAATACGCCACGTTTACCGCGTCCATCCCCGTGAGGGATCGCGAACGCGGCGATGTGCGCCGGACGCTCGTTCGTGACCTGATCGCGGCGCGGCAGAAGCACGTTTCCCCGTATATCGAGCAAGCGCGGAGCCTGGACGCCGAGCCAGTGGGCGAACGCGCCTTCGTCGTGTCCTGGTCGTTGGGCGGTTCGTCGCTCACGTTGTTCGTCAATGTCGGCGACGCCGACGTCACTTTCGCGAAGCCACCATCACCGTCTGCGGCCTGGTTGCACGGCGATGCCGCCGATGTCGCTTCCGTTTCTCGTGGCCTGCTTCCCGCCCGCCGCACGCTTGCCTGCCTGGAGTCCTGATTCGTGAACGAGCCCCTCGACGACCGCCTCGCGTTACTGGCCGAACAGGCCGGGGTCGACGTGAACTGGCGCGACGCACTCGACCGGCCGCAATCGACCCCGGCCCGGACGGTGCGGGCCGTCCTGCAGGCCCTGGGGCTGCCTGCGGACAACGCGGACGATGTCGAGGCGAGCTTGCGGCGCATCGAGGAAGAGCGCAGCGGCAAACAGCCGCCGAGGCTGCTGACCGCGGACGCGGGTGGACGCGTCGAACTGCCGGCGGCGGCACGCGGCCGCTCGTGGAAGATCGTGACGGACGAAGGCGGTCCGATCAGCGAGGGCGCCTTGCCTTCCGGCGAACGGCTAGTCGACGCGCCGGCCATGCCGGGGTACTACACGTTGTTGATCGACGAGGAGCCGATCACCCTCGCCGTCGCTCCACCGCGCGCTTTCGGCATCGGCGACATCGCTTCCGCCCATCGGCCTTGGGGTATCGCCGTGCAGATGTCCAGCCTGCGCCGCCCGGGCGACGGCGGCATCGGCGATTTCACGGCGTTGGAACTGTGTGCGAAAGCGGCCGCGGAGAAGGGCGCGGATGCGCTTGCGATCAGCCCGCTGCATGCCTTGTTCGCGGCCGCTCCCGAACGCTACAGCCCCTATGCGCCGTCGAGCCGCCTGTTCCTCAACGGCCTGTACATCGACCCGGTGCGGACCAGTGGCGAACAGACCGTGCGCGCGGTGATCGATACCCATAACCTGCGCCAGGAACTGGCCGAACTCGAATGGCTCGAGTTGATCGACTGGCCGCGCGCCGCGCGTGCGCGGATGACGATCCTTCGTTCCGTGTTCGAGTGGGCGTCGGTGGACATCGTGCACTCGGAGCGATTCGCCGCGTTCCGGCGCGAGCAAGGCGAGCCGCTGGAGCGTCACGCACGTTTCGAAGCCTTGCACGCCGACTTCACCGCGCACGGGCGCGCGGGCGGATGGCAGGGCTGGCCGGAGGCGTTCCATGATCCGGCGAGCTCCGACGTGGCGGCCTTCGCTCGCGAGCACGCCCGCGAAGTATCGTTTCACGCGTGGCTGCAATGGCTCGCCACACAGGGGTTGGAGGGAGCGCAGAAGGCGGCGCGCGACGCGGGCATGGCCATCGGCCTGGTGGCCGACCTGGCGGTGGGTGCCGACGCGGGCGGCAGCCATGCCTGGGCACACCAGAAGGAAGTGCTCAACGGCCTGTCCGTGGGGGCACCCCCAGATGCGCTCAACCGGCTGGGTCAGGATTGGGGTCTCACCACGTTCTCGCCGCGAGGCTTGCGCGAGACCGGCTTCAAGGGATTCATCGGCATGCTGCGCGCGGCGCTGGCGCACGCAGGCGGCGTGCGTATCGACCACGTGCTGGGATTGAAGCGCCTGTGGATGGTGCCCCATGGCGCGGGTGCGACCGAAGGCGCCTACGTACGCTATCCGCTCGGCGACATGTTGCGGCTGATCGCGCTGGAATCGCATCTGCATCGTGCCATCGTCATCGGCGAAGACCTGGGCACCGTGCCGGCCGATTTTCGTCAGACGATCGCCGACAAGGGTGTCCTCGGTATCCGCGTGCTCTGGTTCGAGCGTGCCGCGGACGGCGGCTTCATCGCGCCGGCGGAATGGTCCGGCAAGGCCATGGCGACGACCAGCACGCACGACGTGCCGACAGTGGCGGGATGGTGGAGCGGACGCGACGTGGAGTGGCGAAAACGCACCGGGCTCGACAATCCCGATGTCGACGAGGCAGCGCAGCGCGAGGTCGAGCGGGTGATGCTCTGGCGGGCGTTGTTCGCGTCCGGTTCCGCATGGAACGAAGATCCCCCGCCCGCGCCGGACGATATCTCCCCCGTGGTCGTCGCGGCGGCCCGGCACGTATCGCTGGCACCCGCGCCCCTGGCGATCTTCCCCGTGGAAGATGTGCTCGGCCTGCACGAACAGCCGAACCTGCCCGGTCCCACCGACGCGGTCCATCCGAACTGGCGCCGGCGCATGCCCGATTCGTCGTCACGCCTGTTCGATGGCCCGATCGCCCACGCCGTATGCGCCGCGATCGACCAGACCCGGCATCGCGCGTGAGCGCTCCGCGTGCGCTCGCGCGCCTGCAGTTCCATGCGGGCTTCACCCTCGACGATGCGATCGACGTCGTCGGCTATTACGCGCGCCTCGGGGTGAGTCATCTGTATGCCTCGCCGATCCTGCGCGCGCGGGCTGGTTCGACCCACGGCTACGACGTCGTCGATTGCCACCAGGTGAACCCGGAAATCGGTGGGGAGGAAGCCTTGCGCCGTCTCGTCGCGAGCCTGCGCTCCCACGGCATGGGCCTGATCGTCGACATCGTGCCCAACCACATGGGCGTGGGCGTCGAGAACGCGTGGTGGGTGGACGTGCTCCGGCATGGGCGGGAAAGCCGCTACGCGGGATATTTCGATATCGAGTGGCAGGCGCCCGATCCGTTGCTGAAGGGGCGCCTGTTGTTGCCGATCCTCGGCGCGGGTTATGAGCAGACCCTGCGCGAAGGCCATGTACGGTTGGCGCGGCGGCGCGACGAGTGGATGCTGCGGGTCTATGACGATCACTTGCCGCTTTCGCCGGCTACCTCGGCGGCGTTGGGCGAGGAAGCGCAGGCCGTGCACGACCCCGGGACGGACGAGGGCAGGGCGGCGCTGCATGCGTTGATCGAACGGCAGCACTATCGCCTGGCGTTCTGGAAGCTCGCCAGCGACATGGTCAACTACCGCCGCTTCTTCGACATCAACGAGCTGGCTGGTTTGCGCATCGAACGGACGGCGGTCTTCGAAGACACGCACAAGACGATTTTCCGGCTGTACGCGGAGGGTCTGATCGACGGCGTGCGCTGCGACCACGTCGATGGGTTGGCCGACCCGCGCCGTTACTGCCGCCAGTTGCGTCACCGGCTGGAGACACTGCGTGCGAGGCGTCCGCCGGAGGCTCCGCACGGTGCGGCCTACCTGGTGGTGGAGAAGATCCTCGCGCCGGACGAGGGCCTGCGCCTCGATTGGCGCACCGATGGCACCACCGGCTACGAATTCATGGACCAGGTGTCGGCCGTACTGCACGACGAGAACGGCGAGGCGCCGCTGACCGGCCTATGGCGCAAGCTCACGGGCGAGAGCACGGACTTCGGGACGCAAGCGGTGCGTGCGCGACGGCAGATCCTCGTGGACAGTTTCGAAGCGGAACTGGACCGCACGGCGCGAGCCCTTTTCGCCGCCGCGCGTGCCGATATCGCGACGCGGGATGTGTCGCTGGCCGCCATTCGCCGCGTGCTGGTGGAACTGCTCGTGCATTTCCCGGTGTATCGCACCTATGCGGGTGGCGTTGGCCGCGATGCCTATGACGAAGCGGTGTTCGCGCGGGCCGTCGAGGGTGCCCTGCGTACCATTCGTCTCGAAGACAGCGAGTTGCTGCATCTCGTCGCCCGATGGCTCGGCGGCGAGGCGCCGCGCTCGTTGCCGCCGGGGCCGGTGCGCCGCGCCCGCGAAAGGGCGATGGCGATGTTTCAGCAGGCCACGTCGCCCGTGGCCGCCAAGGCCGTGGAAGACACCGCCGGCTATCGCTATGGCCGTCTGCTGTCGCGTAACGAGGTGGGCGTCGATGCGGCGAAGCTGTCTATCGCTCCGGAACATTTCCACCGTCACTGCGCGGAGCGCGCCGCCACCCTGCCGTACAACCTGCTGGCCACCGCCACCCACGATCACAAGCGGGGCGAAGACCTTCGCGCGCGCCTGGCCGTGCTCTCCGAAATACCCCAACGATGGATCGTGACGGTGGACCGCTGGCGCGCCCGCCACGCGGCGTTCCGCCAACGCGCGGAAGGGCGGATGGCGCCATCCGCCGCGGATGAGCTGATCCTCTACCAGATGCTGGTCGGCGCATGGCCACCTGGACTGTCGCCGGACGACGTGGACGGCGTGGAACGCTTCGCCACGCGCATCGCCGCGTGGCAACGCAAGGCCTTGCGCGAAGCGAAGCGCTGGACCCGCTGGACCTCGCCGAACGAGCCGTACGAGGACGCCTGCGAGGATTTCCTGCGCAGCGTGCTCTCGGGTGAATCGGCGGCGGAAGTGGCGGCCTTCGCGGATTACATCGCCGTCCCCGGGGCGGCCAACGGGCTGGCCCAGGCCGTCCTGCGGCTGACGACGCCGGGCGTGCCCGATCTCTACCAGGGCACCGATTACTGGGATTTCAGCCTGGTCGACCCCGACAACCGCCGTCCCGTCGATTTCCTCGCCCGGGCCGCGTCGCTCGAACGCGATGCCGCGCCTTCGGACCTGTTGCCGGTGTGGAGGAATGGCGCGATCAAGCAGGCGGTGATCGCCCGTTTGCTACGGCTGCGCCAGGCGCACCCCGACCTGTTCGCGCGGGGGAGTTACCGGCCGCTCATGGCGGAGGGCCCCGCGGCCGGCCACGTGCTGGCCTTCGTCCGCGAATGGCGGGGCCAGCGGCTGGCGGTCGCCGTGGCGCGGCACACCGCCGGGTGGCTGGGCGGTGCGGAGACGCCTGTGATTCCCGGCGAACGATGGGAGGGGACGTCGTTGCGTTTGCCGGAGGGCCGATGGACCGGGGTGCTGGCCGATGGCGATGGCGATGGCCGCCTGGAAGCGCCGGCGCCCGGACGGGGCGGCTCGGTCGAAGCCGCGGCCGTGTTCGGCGGATTGCCGGTCGCCGCCTGGATATCGCTCCGTGCTTCGTAGGATCGCCGATGAATCGGCTCCCACAAGAGCGCCCCGCCGCGGACTGACCGTGGAGGGGATCTATCCCGTGTTTCCGGTGTTTCCGGTGGGGCCGCCTCTCTGGTGTTTCCGGTGAGGCCGCCTATCTGGTGTTTCCGTCGAGGTCACCTATCTGGTGGGAGCCGACCTTGTCGGCGATCCCGCGGCAGCGGGCCAGGTTACGGCAAGCACCCATCGCCGACAGGGTCGGCTCCCACCAAGCTTGCTCCCTGTCCCCACCAAGCTGCCGCCTCTCCCACCGAACGGGGCCCTCAACCGCCCAGGGATTTCACCAGTTCGATGTAGTCGCGCATCGCCTCTTCCCGTGGCACGCCCTTCAGCGCCGCCCAGGCCTCGTACTTCGCGGTGCCCACGAAATCGAAGAAACCGGGCTTGTCGCCGCTGACGTCGCCCTCGGAACCCTGTTTGTAAAGGGCATAGATACGCAGGAGGGTGTCGTTGTCGGGCCGTTGGCCAAGACGGGTGAGGTCCAGGTAAGCCTGCTCGAACTGGCTCTGGAGGTGGTCGGACATGGAGCGCTTCAACCCGTGGCGCATAGAGGTTGGGGGCTTGTAGCACGGCCCCCGGGGGCTGTCCATGGGCCGGTTTCGGGCGGCCGACGCGATATCATGCGCGTTTCGCGAACGAGGTTGATCCCATGGCCCATCCGGCTGCCGTCCCCGTGCTGACCATCGACGGCCCGTCCGGCTCGGGCAAGGGCACCATCAGCCGGCTGGTGGCCGAACGCCTCGGCTGGCGCCTGCTCGATTCCGGCGCCCTTTACCGCGCCGTGGGCTATGCGGCGGGGGAGGAGGGCATCGACCTCTCCGACGCCGAGGCCGTCACCCGCTGCGCGCAGACCGTGAAGATCCGCTTCCAGGCCAGCCCGGACGGCGGCGAGACCCGGGTGCTGGTGAACGGCCACGACGCCACGGACGAACTACGCACGGAAACGGCAGGGGCGGCGGCCTCGGCCATCGCCGTCATCCCGTCGGTCCGCCAGGCCCTGGTGGACCTCCAGCACGGTTTCCGCAAGGCGCCGGGCCTGGTGGCGGACGGGCGGGACATGGGGACGGTGATTTTCCCCGATGCCGCCCATAAGTTCTTCCTCACGGCCAGTGCCGCCGAGCGCGCGAAAAGGCGCTATAAGCAGTTGAAGGATAAGGGCCTGAGCGTTACACTTACCATTCTCCAACGAGAGATCGAGGCACGTGACGAAAGGGATGCGTCGCGGCCGGTCGCCCCGTTGAAGCCCGCCGAGGGCGCCGTGGTGATCGATACCACCGGCATGCCGATCGAGACGGTGGTGGAAAAAGTATTCGCCGTGGTGCGCCCTTAGGCGCATCCGGCACAACCCCCGCGCACGCTGTGTGCTCGGGATATTGGCAACGGTGCAGGGCGGTTTCCCAACAGGCTTCCCCCATGCGCCCACGACCGGTGGGTCCCCCGTCCGCTTGCGCTCGAGAACCGAGGCAGACGCCGGGTACGACCTTTCATAACCCTGGAATCAACATGACTGAAAGTTTTGCCGAACTGTTTGAACAGAGCCAGCAGGCCATTTCCAAGCTGAAGCCCGGCTCCATCGTCACCGGTATCGTTGTGGAAATCCGCAACGACGTGGTGGTGATCAACGCCGGCCTGAAGAGCGAAGGCATCGTCCCCATCGAGCAGTTCAAGGACGAGTCCGGCGCGCTGGAAGTGGAAGTGGGCGACGAGGTCAAGGTCGCGCTCGACGCGCTCGAAGACGGCTTCGGCGAGACCAAGCTCTCCCGTGAGAAGGCCAAGCGTTCGATGGTGTGGGACGACCTCGAGCAGGCGTTCGACAAGGAAGAGACCATCACCGGCAAGATCTCCGGCAAGGTCAAGGGCGGCTTCACGGTCGACATCAAGGACGTCCGCGCATTCCTGCCGGGCTCCCTGGTCGACGTGCGTCCGGTCCGCGACCCGGTCTACCTCGAGGGCAAGGACCTCGAGTTCAAGATCATCAAGCTCGATCGCAAGCGCAACAACGTCGTTGTCAGCCGCCGCGCGGTTGTCGAGACCGAGTTCTCGGAAGAGCGCGAGAAGCTGCTCGAGCGTCTGACGGAAGGCGCGGTCGTGAAGGGTGTGGTCAAGAACCTCACCGATTACGGCGCATTCGTCGACCTCGGCGGCATCGATGGCCTGCTGCACATCACCGACATGGCGTGGAAGCGCGTGCGTCACCCGTCCGAAGTCGTCAACGTCGGCGACGAGCTCGATGTCCGCGTGCTGAAGTACGACCGCGAGCGCAACCGCGTTTCGCTCGGCCTCAAGCAGCTCGGCGACGACCCGTGGGTCGCCATCGCCCGCCGCTACCCGGTCGGCAGCCGTCTGTTCGGCAAGGTCTCCAACGTGACCGATTACGGTTGCTTCGTCGAGATCGAGCCGGGCGTCGAAGGCCTCGTGCACGTGTCGGAAATGGATTGGACCAACAAGAACGTCAACCCGGCCAAGGTCGTACAGGTCGGTGACGAGACGGAAGTCATGGTCCTCGACGTGGATGAAGAGCGTCGTCGTATCTCCCTCGGTATCAAGCAGACCCGCTCGAACCCGTGGGAAGCTTTCGCCGCCATGCACAAGAAGGGCGACAAGGTTTCCGGTCAGATCAAGTCGATCACCGATTTCGGTATCTTCATCGGTCTGGACGGCGGCATCGATGGTCTGGTCCACCTGTCCGATATCTCGTGGCAGGCCTCGGGTGAAGACCTCGTTCGCAACTTCAAGAAGGGCGACGAAGTCGAAGCCGTGGTTCTCGCGGTCGACCCGGAGCGTGAGCGCATCTCCCTCGGCATCAAGCAGATGGAGCAGGATCCGTTCGGTCAGTTCATGGCCACGAATCCGCGCGGCACGATCCTCAACGGTACCGTCCGCGAAGTCGACGCCAAGGGTGCGGTGATCGATCTCGGCGAAGGTGTCGAGGGTTACATCCGTGCGAACGACATCGCCAAGGAACGCGTCGACGACGCTACGCAGTACCTGAAGGTTGGCGACGCCGTCGAGGCGAAGTTCACCGGTATGGACCGCAAGGGCCGTCAGCTGCAGTTGTCCATCCGTGCCAAGGACGAGGAAGACGTGGCTGATGCCATGGCTGACTACGCCTCGGCTGCTGGTGGCACGACCAAGCTCGGTGCGCTCCTCAAAGAGCAGATGAACAAGGCCGACTAACTGTCGGGCGAGGGGCGGTTTGCCGCCCCTCGCTTCAGCTAAAAACAGGGGACCCATGACAAAGTCGGAACTGATCGAGGCGCTGGCGCGGCGCCAGACCCACCTTGCCTTCAACGATGTGGAGCTTGCCGTCAAGAGCGTGCTCGAACAGATGAGCCAGGCCCTTTCCACGGGTGAGCGCATCGAGATTCGTGGGTTCGGAAGCTTTGCTCTGCACTTCCGTCCTCCGCGCATGGGGCGCAACCCCAAGACCGGCGAGGCAGTTGCCCTGCCGGGCAAGCATGTACCGCATTTCAAACCTGGCAAGGAACTACGCGAACGCGTAAACCTGGCCGAGGAAGACGCCGCGCATTGACGCGGCGTTTTTTTGTTTGTGAAGCCCGGCCTTGCCGGGCTTTTTTGTTGTGCGAGCCGATTCATCGGCGATCCCGCGGCAGCGGGCCAGATCCGCAGCAACCCCCGGCCTCCCATCGATGCAACCTTTGGGTTCGTCGCCAGCACCTATCGCCGATGAATCGGCTCCCACACAGAGCACCGGAACGAGCACATGACGCGGGTCCCGGGCCCGCTGGCGAACCTGTACGGATCGCCAACCGCGGCGCACCATCGTGTTCAGGATTCGGGTACAGTCACGTCTATGCGTCTAATTACCATCCTCTTTCTCCTGTTATTCGTGGCTGCCGGCATCGTTTTCGGCGCGTTGAATGCCGATCTCGTGCCGTTCGATCTCGGCTTTGCCCGGCTGTCGCTACCCAAGGGTGGGGCGATGCTCGCGGCGGTCCTGGTGGGCTGGGTTCTTGGCGGCATCACCGCCTGGCTCGGCACCTCCTTCGCCCAGCGGCGCAAGCGCCGTGGCGAACGCAGCGATCGCAAGGTAGCCAACGCGACGACCGCATGAATCCGATCTGGTTGCTGGCGCTCGTACCTCCGCTGGCCTTCGCCTGCGGTTGGTGGATGGCCCGTCACACACACACGCGGCGCTCCGGCGAACGAGTCAACGAACTCTCGTCCGACTACTTCCGCGGCCTCAACTACCTCCTCAACGAGGAGCAGGACAAGGCGCTGGAAGTATTCCTGCGGCTGGCCGAATACAACCGCGATACCGTCGAGACCCACCTCGCGCTGGGCAACCTGTTCCGCAAGCGCGGCGAAGTGGATCGCGCCATTCGCCTGCACCAGCACCTGGTCTCGCGCCAGGGTCTGTCCGATGAGATGAAAACGGTCGCCTTGCTCGAATTGGGCGAGGACTACATGCGCGCTGGACTACTGGACCGCGCGGAGACGCTGTTTTCCGACCTCGTCGCGATGGACGCGCTGGCGCCTTCCGCATTGCGCCACCTGATTTCGATCTACCAGCACGAGCGCGAATGGCACAAAGCCATCGATCACGCACGACGCCTCGAGGCCATGACCAACGAGGACGAGTCCGCGATGATCGCGCAGTTCTACTGCGAGCTGGCCGAGCAGTCGCGACAACACGGGGCACGTACCGAGGCGCGCGACTATGTACGCGAGGCTTTTGTCTGCCAGCAGGAATGCGTGCGCGCGCACATGATCGCCGGGCGCCTGTCTTTCGAAGACGACGACATGGTCGCCGCGGTCGAGTCATACGAGTCGGCGATCGCCGCCGATATCGCCTTCGTGCCGGAGATCCTGCCGCCGCTCCTCAACTGCTACGCACGTTCGCAGCAGATGGACCGTGCCGAGGCGTTCCTGCGCGACATCATGGAGCGTTACCACGGCATTTCGCCGGTGCTTGCCCTGACCCGCCTTTACGAGGGCAGGGACGGTGAGCGCACGGCCATCGACTTCCTCACCGGTCAGTTGCGCAAGCGGCCGTCGGTGCGTGGCCTGATGGCCTTGATCGACGCCACGATGGACAAGGTATCGGGCGAGGCCCGTGAGAATTACCTGATTCTTCGCGACCTGACCCGCAAGCTGCTCGAAGGGCAGGCCATGTATCGCTGCAGCCGTTGCGGCTTCGGTGCCAAGGCCCACCATTGGCAATGCCCGAGCTGCAAGAACTGGGGTACGGTTCGGCCGATCCACGGCGTCGCCAACGAATGATGCCCGTGCCCGCGAGCGCTATGTCGCTGATGGTTGGCAGCGCCGTCCTGTCCGTCGTCGTTTCCTTTGCCAGCGTGCGCGTGGCCATCGCCTATGCACAGCGGCGGGGGATGTTGGACGCTCCAGGGCGCCGCCGCTCGCACAGCATGCCTACGCCACGCGGCGGCGGCATCGGCATCGTGCTGGGCGCGTTGGTGGGGATGCCGTCCGCTTTGATTCTTCTTCCGGTCTCACCGGGAGCTGCGACAACGGCCGCCTTCAGCCTCGCGGTGATCGCGGTGGCCGCTATCGGATGGCTGGACGACCACGGCTCGCTGCCCATCCGCCCGCGTCTGCTGATCCAACTGGCTGCCACCCTCCTGCTTTGCGTGGCCGTGGCTTCGATGACCTCGAGCCTGCTGTGGGCGATCCCGTTATTAGTAGCCGGCGTCTGGTGCATCAACCTGCATAACTTCATGGACGGCATCGATGGCCTGGCCGCCCAGCAGGCCATGTTCTTCGGGGCGGCATACGCGGCCCTGGCCTGGTCCGCGGGGAGTCCTGCTCTCGCCGGTGCTGGCCTGGCGCTCGCTGCGGCGGCCACCGGCTTCTGGTGGTTCAACCGCTCGCCCGCGAAAATTTTCATGGGAGACGTGGGCAGTGCCACGCTCGGCCTGATCGTATTCGCCCTGTCGGCGATGCTGTGGGCATTTCGCACGAACTTGCTGTGGCCGACGCTGATTTTCTCGTCAGCCTTCGTCGTCGACGCGACCTTGACGCTGCTCGTGCGAATGCTGCGTGGTGCGCGCTGGTACACTCCGCATCGCGAGCACCTGTACCAATGGCTCGTGAGGCGGGGTTCGTCACATCGGAGGGTAGCCCTGGGCTACTTTGCATGGAACGTTCTCGTCTGCGTTCCTGTCGCATGGATCGCGTTCCGCTGGCCGGCGGCGGCGCCCGTGTGTTTCGGGGCAACCTATCTGCTAGGGGCGGCGGTCTGGCGTACTGGCAAGCACTATTGCTTGCGTCGAAGGGAGCGGCATGTTTCTGCGTAAGTTCATCGGCATCATCCATCCACGTACGGCGGTCGTCGCGCACGACCTCGCCATGGCGGCTCTCGCATGGTGGATAGCCAAGACGCTCCGATATGCGCTCATGCCGGACCTCGCACCGGTGACCTATCTGCCGATGGAGTTCCCGATCGTCCTGCTGGTGCAGGGCGCGGTGTTCAACTGGACCGGCCTCTACAAGGGCGTGTGGCGCTTCGCCAGCCTCCCTGACCTGTGGAACATCATTCGCGCGACGGTCATCGGCGCGTTGATCATCGGCCTGGCCATGGTCATGTACGCGCGCCTCGATGGCGTGCCGCGTTCGGTGCTGCTGGTCTACCCGGTGGTGTTGGTCGTCTTGCTGGGGCTGCCACGGCTCAGCTACCGGTTCTGGAAAGACAGTCGCATCGACCTGTTCCAGTCGGCGCCGACCAAGCGCGTGCTGATCGTCGGTGCCGATCGTGCCGGTGAAGCGCTCTCGCGCGACCTCCGTCGCGACAGCCGTTACAGCGTCATCGGTTTCGTCGACGACAACATGGCCCTGCGCGGTGCGCAGATCGGCGGCATACCCGTACTCGGTACCGTGGACCAGCTCGCCGAGTTGTCCAAGGCCGTGGCCGTGCAGATGCTGCTGATCGCCGTGCCGGGTGCGACCACGGCGCAGATGCGCCGCATCGTGGCATTTTGCGAAAGCACGGGCCTGCCGTTCCGGACCGTGCCGCGCCTGGAAGACGTCGTCGCCGGCCGAGCCCAGTTCAACGAAATCAAGGAAGTGGCCATCGAGGATCTGCTCGGTCGCGACGCCGTGGAGCTGGACTGGACTGCCATCCGCGAGAACATCAGCGGCCGCCGAGTGCTGGTGACGGGCGGTGGTGGCTCGATCGGTTCGGAGCTTTGCCGCCAGGTGGCGCGCCTCGGTGCCAGCTCGCTGACCGTCGTCGAGATGTCCGAGTACAACCTCTATCGCATCGGCCAGGAGCTGACCTCGGCCTATCCCGAGCTGATCTTCAATGGCGTGCTCGCCGATGCGCGCGAGACGGTGGCGGTGAACCGCCTGTTTGAAGAAACCCAGCCGCAGATCGTCTTCCATGCTTCGGCGTACAAGCACGTGCCCATGCTTCAGGGCCAGCTGCGCGAAGCCTTCCGCAACAACGTCATGGGCACGCGCGTGGTCGCCAACGCCGCTGTGCGCTGTGGTGTCGAATCCTTCGTGCTCATCTCCACCGACAAGGCCGTGAACCCGACCTCGGTGATGGGTGCCTGCAAGCGCATGGCTGAGATCTGGTGCCAGAACCTCGCAGCGCATACGTCGACACGTTTTATCACCGTTCGTTTCGGTAACGTGCTCGACTCCGCCGGTTCGGTGGTCCCGCTGTTCCGCCGGCAGATCCGCCAGGGCGGTCCATTGACGATCACCCACCCGGAGATTTCGCGTTACTTCATGACTATCCCCGAAGCCTGCCAGTTGATCCTGCAGGCGGCGAGCCTGGGCAAGGGGGGCGAGATCTTTGCGCTCGACATGGGCGATCCGGTCAAGATCCGCGATCTCGCCGAGCAGATGATCCGTCTGGCCGGCAAGCGTCCCGGTTCTGACATCCAGATCGTCTATACCGGTCTGCGCTCTGGCGAGAAGCTGTTCGAAGAATTGTTCCACCCGTTGGAGAACTACACCAGCACCACCCACGCGAAGATTTTCCAGGCCCAACATCGCCAGGTGTCGTGGGAGATGCTGCAGACGCAGTTGGCTCGTGCTGAAGAGGCCGCGGCCACGTTCGATGAAGAGACCCTGCGTCGCTGCGTGTCGCAACTGCTGCCTTCGTTCCGCTGGAGCGACGCACAGACCGACAACGTCGTGCCGCTACGCCGAAACGAAAACGGAGACATCGCATCATGACCCAACCCCTGCGCAAGGTCGTATTTCCCGTCGCTGGCCTCGGTACGCGCTTCCTTCCGGCGACCAAGGTAGTGGCGAAGGAAATGCTGCCCGTGCTCGACCGTCCACTCATCCAGTACGCCGTGGACGAAGCCGTCGACGCGGGTGCCGACACGCTGGTGTTCGTCACCAACCGCTACAAGCACGCCATTGCCGATTACTTCGACAAGGCCTATGAGCTGGAAGAGAAGCTGGCCGAGAAGAACAAGGAAGAGCTGCTTTCGATCTTGCGCGGCATCCTTCCGCGCCACGTGCGTTGCGTCTTCGTCACCCAGCCGGAGGCCCTCGGCCTGGGCGACGCGGTGCTGCGCGCCGCACCGGTGATCGGCGACGAGCGCTTCGGCGTCATGCTTCCGGATGACCTTATCTGGAACAAGGGCAAGGGCGCACTGCGCCAGATGGCCGAAGTGGCGGATAAGTACGACGCGGGCGTCATCGCGGTGGAAGAAGTGCCTGAGAAGGACACCGACAAGTACGGCATCGTCGACGCCACCGAACAGGTGGACGACCGCTCCACCGTGATCAAGCACATGGTGGAAAAGCCGAAGCCGGCCGATGCCCCGTCCAACCTCGCGGTGGTGGGTCGTTACGTGCTGCCCGGCAACATCTTCGAATACCTGCGCAACACCCGCGAAGGTGCCGGTGGCGAGATTCAGCTCACCGATGCCATCGAGAACCTGCTGAAGGACCAGGGCAAGGTGCTGGCTTATCGCTTCGAAGGCACGCGCTTCGATTGCGGCAACAAGGCCGGTCTGGTCCGCGCCACCATGGCAATGGCCCTGGAAGACCCGAAGCTGGCACCGATCGTCCGCGAGTTCGCCAACAAGGCCTAGTTGTTGCCGTACGGGAACTGAGCCAATTCATCGGCGATCCCGCGGCAGCGGGGCAGGTTGAGGCGAGCACCCAATCGCCGCTGAAGCGGCTCCTACAGAAAGCCAAAGCCTCGAACGATCAAGTAAAAAAAGGCCTGCACTTACGCAGGCCTTTTTTTTTGTCAGCGAATCGGCAAGGTCGGCAGGAACTTCGGCCGCCTGTACGCGTTGGCTTTTTGCTCGACACCATACGCGATTGCGATGAGCGTAGGTTCGCTCCACTTCGCACTAAAGAACACGACTCCCACCGGCAGTTCGTGCGCGAAATCCACGGGCAGGGTGATCGACGGATAGCCGGCGATCGCCGCCGGTGCCGATACACCACCGACAGTCGGATCGCCGCTGACGACGTGGTCGCCCAGCACCAGGTCATTGACGAACGCCGGTCCCCAGCTCGGGGCGAGCAGGGCATCGAGGTGATCCTTGGCCAGGGCTGCGTCGATACCTTCGGGGCCGGCGAGACGCTGGTTGCGATCGCGGATCTCGATGTACTTCGGGTCGGTGAGATCGGCCTTCGCCTGCGCCTGCAGGAACAGCTCCTGACCGAACCACGGCATCTCCTTCGCAGCCTCGCGGTCGTTGAACGCGATGAGGTCGGCCAGCGTCTTCATCGGCTGGTCGGGGCGGCCGGCGAGGTATGCGTTGATGTCGTGCTTGAACTCATACAACAGCACATCGATTTCGTGCTCACTGAGTTCCTTCAGATGCGGGATCTCCACAGGGTCGACGACGATCGCCCCCTGCGCCTTGAGGATGGCGATGGTTTTCTCCAGCGCCCGATCCGCATTGGGCTCGATGCCGCCCAGTTCGCGCACCACGCCGATGCGCTTGCCGCGCAGGGCGTTCGGGTCGAGGAACTTCGTGTAGTCGGTAGCGTGCTTATCGGCGTCCTTCGTCGCCGGGTCGCGCGGATCGCTGCCGGCGATCGCACTGAGCACGGTTGCCGCATCGGCCACGCTGCGGGCCATCGGGCCAGCCGTGTCCTGACTGTGCGAGATGGGGATGATCCCCGTGCGGCTGACCAGGCCGACCGTCGGCTTGATACCGACGAGGCCGGTCATCGAGGCGGGGCAGATGATCGAACCATCGGTCTCGCTGCCGATCGCCACGGTGGCCAGGCCAGCGGCGACCGCCGACCCCGAGCCCGCGCTCGAGCCGCAGGCATTGCGATCGAGCACATAGGGGTTGACCGTGAGTCCCCCGCGCCCCGTCCAGCCGCTGGTCGCGTGGTTGCTGCGCATGTTGGCCCATTCGCTGAGGTTGGTCTTGCCCAGGATCACGGCACCCGCCTTGCGCAACTTCGCCGCCACCGCCGAATCGCGTGGCGCAGGCTTGCCCACAAGGGCGAGCGAGCCGGCGGTCGTCTGCATGCGGTCGCCGGTGTCGATGTTGTCCTTGAGCAGGATGGGGATGCCGGCCAGCGGACCGGTCTTGCCCGCCTTGCGCGCGATGGCCAGGGCGTCCGGGTTGGTTTCGAGCACCGCATTGACCGTGGGACCGGCCTTGTCGATCGTGGCGATACGCGAGAGGAAGAGGGTGGTGAGGCCTTCCGGCGTCAGTGCGCCCGTGGCATAGGCCTGGCGAATCGTCGCGATGGACGCGAACGCATCGTCCTCGTTCGCGTCGCGCGCCTGCGCGGCGCCGGTGGACAACGTGACTGCGAGGGCCAGCGTGAGTGCGGCCGGCTTGATCCATACATGCTGCATATGTCTTTTCCCCCTGGCGATGCCGTGATGACTGCGTGCAATCTACCGCATACCCGTGCGTGGCTATACTGCACGGATGCCACGCCCGTGCAGGCCAAGCCGCCGGGCCTCGCCAACGTAAGCCAGGGAGTGCCACATGCGTCGTCTCTTCCGCCGGCTGGCGGTCACCGCCGCCGCGTTCTGCGCCATGCAGGCCATGGCCGCCGATACGCCGCCGGTGCCTGACACTCTGGTCCAGCGCATCGCCGCATGCACCAGTTGCCACGGTGAGCATGGGGAAGGCGGCAGCAACGGTTTCAATCCACGGCTGGCCGGCAAACCGGCGGGTTACCTGCACCGGCAGATGCAGGATTTCCAGCGCGGTCTGCGGCACTACCCGATCATGGAATACACGGTGGGCCCGCTTACCGACGACTACATGCGCGAGATCGCCGAGTATTTCTCCGCACAGGAGGTGCCGTATACGCTGCACGACGCACCGGTGATGTCGCCGGCAGCGACGGCGCGCGGCGAGCAACTGGTCACCAAGGGCGACCCGGCGCGGGGCATTCCGGCCTGCATGGCGTGCCACGGTCCCAACCTTACCGGTGTACAGCCGGACATCCCCGGCCTGGTCGGCCTGCCGTACGACTACATCAGTGCCCAGCTGGGTTCGTGGCGCACGAACACGCGCAATACGGTCGCGCCCGATTGCATGAAGACCATCGTCGGTCGCCTGAGCGACGCCGACATCAGCGCCGTGTCCGCATGGCTGGCGCAGCGCCCGGTACCGGCGGACGCGCACGCGGAGCCCGCGGGTAGCGTGTCGCCGCCACTGCGTTGCGGTGTTCTGGGAGGAGGCACATGAAGACCTTGCCTCGCCTGTTCGCGGCTTTGCTGCTGCTGTGCACCGCATGGACCGCCAGCGCCGACGACCTCGTCGCTCGTGGCCGCTACCTCACGCTCGCCGGTGATTGCGATTCCTGCCATACCGCCCGCAACGGCCGTTCGTTCGCCGGTGGCCACATCGTGGCGACACCGTTCGGTGCGATCCCTGCGCCCAACCTCACGCCGGATCGCGATACGGGTCTGGGCGGCTGGACGGCCGAGGATTTCTACCACGCCATGCACTCCGGCAAGGGGCACGATGGGACGTCGTTGTATCCGGCCTTCCCCTTCACCTCGTATACGAAGGTCACCCGCGCCGATACCGATGCGATCTTCGCGTACCTGAAGACACTCCCGCCGGTGAAGCTTGCCAATACGGAAGCATCGCTGCGCTGGCCGTACAGCATGCGATCGTTGATGGCGTCATGGCGCCTGTTGTACTTCGACGAAGCGGAGTATCAGCCGAATCCCAAACAGTCGGCGGCATGGAACCGCGGCGCCTATCTTGTGCAGGGACTGGGTCATTGCAACGAGTGTCACGCCCCGCGCAACACCTTCGGCGCCGCAGTCACTGAGCCCTTCCTCGCCGGCGGCCTCGTCCCCGTGCAGAACTGGTACGCCCCCGATCTGTCGATGGGCCCGAACGGTGGGCTGAGCGGCTGGAGCGAAGGCGACCTGGTAGCACTGCTGAAGACCGGTCGCTCGAACAAGGGCACCGCTTTCGGTCCGATGGCCGATGTAGTGATCCGAAGCACGCAGCATCTGGACGATGGCGACCTCGCCGCGATGGCCACCTACCTGAAATCGCTCCCCGAGCGCGCGCCGCCGCGCCAGCGCGAATCCGCCGCCGACGCGGCCGATCTCGCCAAGACGGGACAGAAGGTCTACGCGGACCAGTGTGCGGCATGCCATGCGGCCGATGGGCGCGGCAAGGGCACGGCCTATCCACCGCTGGACGGCAATTCGTCCGTCGTCGAGCCGACCGGGATCAACGCCATTCGCATCGTGTTGTCCGGCGGGTTCGCGCCGGCCACAGCGGGTAATCCACGCCCGTATTCCATGCCACCGTTCTCGCAGACGCTGTCGGATGACGACGCCGCGGCCGTCGTTACCTATATCCGCCAGGCCTGGTCGAACAAGGCAGCCTCGGTCTCACCGAACGACGTGCGCGCCTATCGCTCGATTCCGGGCGGCTGAGCGCGCACGAAGTCGGCAAGCTCCTGCCAGACGGCGACGTTCCACGAACGTCGCGCCTGGCCGGAAGGTGAGGGCAGTACGAAGAGTTGCGTGTCACCGAACGTGGTCGGCTGCAAACCGTACGCGATGGGCTTGCCGAGCGCCGATGCGCCACCGTGCTTGCTGGTGAAGGCGAGGACGCGCGGCGCAAAGGTCTCGATCTTCGCGCGCAAGGCGGCGACATCGAAGGCATCCACCGGCAGCTCGTTGTCGTTGCCGTAGTGAAACTTGGACAGGTCCGTGAGGCCGATGCCGAACGCAGGCATCAACGGAAACTCCGCCGGCGCGAGCAGGCGTGGTGTCAGGCCGATCGCGAAAACCGTGCGCCAGAACATGTTGCCCGGGTGCGCGTAGTACGCACGATCCTGCGCGGACCGCGTACCGGCGGCTGTGCCGCAGAAGACCACCGACAGGCCGGGCTCGAGCACATCGGGGAGGACGAAGGCCTCATGCATCCAGAAGGAAGTCCGTGTACTGGAAGCGTTCGTCGCGCAGTAACGATTCACCGCGCGCGATGTGCATATCGTGAGCGAACAGCGGGCCGCCGTAGCTGAGCGTGTGGAACTCGCCGTTCTCGCCGCAGGGATCGACCGCCGTCGGCAGGGCGTCGAGCAACGCATCGTCGTAGTCGCGACCGCAGAAGCCGGCCTCGAGCTGGGTGGTGTCCACACAGCACAGTGCCGCGCGGTGTCCCTCGGCAACAAAGCGTCGACCGAGCGCGCCCGTGTCCTCGCCCCATAACGGATAGACGCCAGTCCAGCCGCCGACGCGGGCCAGCTGGGCTTCGCGATACGCGCGGACATCGGCGAGGAACAAGTCGCCGAAGGCGATATGTGCGACATCCGGCCAGCGTGTCTTCACGGTAGCGAGAGCCGCCGCGAAAGCCTCCTCATAGGCGTCGTTATGGCTCGGCCAGGTCAGCACCGCCTCCACTACGTGCAGGCCGAGCGCGGCGGCCTGCGCGGCCAGCACGCTGCGGCGCACGCCGTGCATGGCGATGCGGTCATGGTTGGCGGTGACCGTGGTCACCAGGCCGACGACATGCCACGACGGATCGGCACGGAGCCTGCCGAGGGTCATCAGGCAGTCCTTGCCGCCGCTCCAGGAAACGATGATCGGGGTTGGCATAAAGAGAACTTTACCTCGCTCTTGCGGCGCCATGTAGGAGCCGCTTCAGCGGCGAATGGGTGCTAGCGGAAACCCGGCCCGCTGCCGCGGGATCGCCGATGAATCGGCTCCTACAAGAGAGGCGGGCAGCTGCTGGAAAACACGGGCCCATAAAAAAGGGTCCGGCGTGAGCCGGACCCTTTTAGCTAGCGTCGAACGCTACCTCGGCGAATCAACCGCGCGAAGACTTCTTGCGGTCGCCTTCGGTCAGGTGCTTCTTACGCATGCGGATTTCCTTCGGCGTGACTTCGACCAGCTCGTCGTCGTCGATGAAGTCCAGCGCCTGCTCCAGCGTGAACTTGAGCGCGGGGGTGAGCTGGATCGCATCGTCCTTACCGGAGGCGCGCATGTTGGTCAGCGGCTTCGGCTTGATGGCGTTGACGGTGAGGTCATTGTCCTTCGCATGAATGCCGATGAGCTGGCCTTCATACACGGCATCGCCTTCGGCGGCGAACAGCTTGCCACGCTCCTGGAGGGGTCCGAGCGAGTAAGCCGGGGTGTTGCCGCCGGCGTTCGCGATCATGACGCCGTTCTGGCGCTTGGCGATCGGGGCCGGGGTGTACGGGCCGTAATGCTTGAACACGTGGAACAGCAGGCCCGAACCCTGGGTGAGGGTCTTGAACTGGTTCTGGAAACCGATCAGGCCGCGGGCCGGGATCTCGTACTCGAGACGCACGCGACCGTTGCCGTCGGAGACCATGTTCTTCAGGTCGCCCTTACGGATGCCGAGACGCTCCATGACGCCGCCCTGGTGGATCTCTTCGATGTCGATCACCAGTTCCTCGATCGGCTCCATCTTCTGGCCGTCGATTTCCTTCAGGATGACTTCCGGACGCGACACCGCCAGCTCGTAGCCTTCGCGACGCATGTTTTCGATCAGCACCGAAAGGTGCAGTTCGCCACGGCCCGAGACCAGGAACTTGTCGGCGTCGGAGCCGTCTTCGACGCGAAGGGCGACGTTGTGCACCTTTTCGCGGTCCAGGCGCTCACGCAGCTGGCGGCTGGTGAGGAACTTGCCGCCCGAGAGGTCCTTGCTGCCGACGAACGGCGAGTTGTTGACCTGGAAGGTCATGCTGATCATCGGCTCGTCGACGCTCAGCGCGGGCAGCGCTTCCGGCGTGTCCGGCGAGGTGAGCGTGTCGGAAATGGTCAGCTCGGGGATGCCCGAGATGGCGACGATGTCACCGGCTTCGGCGCTGTCCTGCTCGATGCGCTCGAGGCCGAGGAAGCCGAGCACCTGGGCGACCTTGCCCTGGCGCTTCTTGCCTTCGCGGTCGATGACGGCGACCTGCATGCCCTTCTTCAGCGTACCGCGCTGCACGCGGCCGATGCCGATGACGCCGACGAAGTTGTTGTAGTCCAGCTGGCTGATGCGCATCTGGAAGGGGCCTTCCGGATCGACGTCCGGCTTCGGCGCGTGCTTCATGATCGCTTCGTACAGCGGGGTCATGTCGCCTTCGCGGGCATTCTCGTCAAGCGAGGCGTAGCCGTTCAGCGCCGAGGCGTAGACGATCGGGAAATCCATCTGCTCGTCGGTTGCACCGAGCTTGGCAAAGAGGTCCCAAACCTGCTCGACGACCCACTCGGTACGCGCGGCGGGGCGGTCGACCTTGTTGACGACGACGATCGGCTTGAAGCCCATCGCGAACGCCTTCTGGGTGACGAAACGCGTCTGCGGCATCGGGCCGTCCATCGCGTCGACCAGGATCAGCACGGTGTCGACCATGGACAGCACGCGCTCGACTTCGCCACCGAAGTCAGCATGCCCCGGGGTGTCGACGATGTTGATGCGGTTCTTCGCACCCGTCTTCTTGTCTTCCCAGGTGATGGCCGTGTTCTTGGCCAGGATCGTGATGCCACGCTCCTTTTCCTGGTCGTTCGAATCCATGACGCGCTCGGCGAGCACGGTACGCTCGTTCAGCGTGCCCGACTGCTTCAGAAGCTGGTCGACGAGGGTGGTCTTGCCATGGTCGACGTGAGCGACGATAGCGATATTGCGCAGGAATTCGATCGACATGCGGTATGCGCCGGCGTTAAGCCGGATCGCCTCTTTGGTTTAGGAAGCCGCCGATTATAAAGGAAAAGGCCGACTTTCACATGACTGGCGGGGTCCGCCTTCTTCGGACCCCGCCAGCAGCCGCTTTTCAGGGCATGACCGGCTCGTCCCGGCAGCTCTGGGGCAGGTACTTCGGGTCGATGCCGTCGCCTGAACAGGTCCAGGTGATGGCCTTGCCGTCGACCTTCGGGGTCAGGATCAGCTGCCCGGAATCCAGCTTGGCATCCGTCTTGTGAGGTGGGGTGGCGTCCAGGCTGACCACGATCTCGCCGCCCTGGCTGACTTCGACCGAGCCGGCGTACTCGTTGCCCAGCGTGTCCGGCTTGCCCAGGCCGGCGGCCGTATTGTTCGCCGGGAACTTGCCCGTCGTCAGGCGATGCTCGGCCACGGCCAGCTTGGCCGGATAGGCCGCGGTCAGGGCGTTTGCCACCTGACTGCGGAGGACATATTGCTGGTATTGCGGGACGGCGATCGCCGCGAGGATGCCCGCCGTGGCCAGTGCTCCCGCCGAGCCAACCTGTCCGAGCAGCTCGGCCGGGTTTTGCTCGTAAGTGAACGAGATGGCCAGCGTGTCGGTATCCGCTTCGAGGGCGGCACCAACGACGCCCTTCTCAGGCAGGCCGAGGGAATGGGCCGCCGGCAGGCTGGCGATGTCCAGGTCGGTCCCCGCGACGCTGCTGAGTCCTTGCAGGATCTCGATATACGTGTAGTAGGCATCGCGCTGTGCATCCCGGCTGTCTGCCGTATACCCGATCAACGTGCGCGCTCCGGGGTAGGCGCGGTTCTTGAACCACTCCTCAAGCGACGTATCGGGCTTGGCTGCGGCACGATCGGCAAGGGCCTGGGGCACCTTTGCCAGGACGATCCAGTCACCGTCCTCCACCCAATACAGCCGGGTGCCGAAACGCTGCATCAGGTTCATGAAGGGAACCAGGGCCTGCTGCTCGGGATGATCCGCTTCCGGCTCGTAAGGCGCGCCCGGCATGTATAGCCAATGCACCTTGGCATCGTCGACATTCACGACACCGCTGCGCCAGCGCCCGGCCTTGGTCATCTCGTCGATGCGGGCGTACCAGGCCTTGAGGTCGCGAGCACGGATAGCGAAGAACTGGCCAGCGTCATCAGCGAAGACGATGGATTCGGGTCCCATCCACTTCGTGTAGTCGGCGACGTCGAAGCCGTACTTCGTCCGCATCTTCGCCAGGCCGTCGTGGATCGTCTTCGCCCGCTCGGGGCCGAAGTCGAGATTGAGGTTGTCGTCGAAGTCCTTGTAACCCTCGGCATTCGGCAGCGCGAAGCTCATTGCCCAGCGCGGCTTGCCGACGCTCTTCACGGTCGGTGCGAACGAACGCGGAGCAGCGTACTGAAGCACGCGAGCCTGAGGCGCATGCACGACGATGCGAAACTGACCGTGGCCATCGACCGTGCCGCTACCGAAGGCGAAGGCGTCGGCCTTGGACGCAAAATCCGTGGGCAGCTTGCCCAACGGAGATTCGCCCGCCTGATTGGCTGCGACGGCGCCGATGCCGCGGATCGTCGCCCAGCCGAACAAGCCTTCGCCGGAGTTGTCGATGTTGGCTTCGAGTGCGCCGAGCGTCGCCGGGGCAGTCGTCGGTGAGGACTTGCCGAACATGGCGACTAGTTCGTCGATCGTGTGCTCGTCGCTGGGCTGCTGCATCGACTGGGTGACCCAGAGGCGATGCTCGGCCACCACGTACCGCACGCCACCGCCGGAGGCGAGCTTGCCGTTGCCATGGGCGTCGAGCGGCGCTGCAAGGAGTGGTGCATTGAGCGAGGCAAGGCGCGCATTGAGCGCGTCGACCGAATCGAACGAGAAGAGGCCGGTCGCCACGACCCGTGAGGTCGGCGATGGAATACCTAGCGGATCGATGAGGGCGATCTCAACCGGCGAACGCAGGTCGCCAAGCAGGAGGTTCAGAACCGGACCGACCTTCGCGTCGGCAAGGACCTTGTCCTTGGCGATGGTCTCGCGCAGCTTCGCCACCGCATCGAGGTTCGCCTTCACCGAGAGGGCGGCATCGAGCGGACGGCCATTAGGCACACCGCCCATCACGGCCCAGGGCGAAGGCAGGCGTAGATAAGCGACGGTCTGCGCGGGCAGGTGCTGACGCAGCCAGGCGGGAGAAGCGATGGCGGCCTGGGCGGCGGCGACGGCCTTCGGATCGGCGGCGGGCGCCTCGTCTTTCTTGTGGCAGGCGGCGAGTCCGAGTGCCGCGGTGATCGCGGCGGACAGCAGGACAGTACGACGGGCAATCATTGCTCTGTATCCCCTTGGTTTCTTCCGGCTCCTGCCGGGAATCGGAGGATAGCAGCGCGTGAGCGCGCCTTGTGGGAGCCGCTTCAGCGGCGAACGGTGCTGAGTTGACCGCAGGTTCCACGCCGACCGTAGTGCATCGGTAAGGTCCCTTCGGCTAGGCTCTTCCCTGTCGCCGTTGGGGGCGGACCGTCCAGGGAAGTGACATGGAGAACCGCGACACTGCAAACGGGAGGCGTAGCGGCTTACCCTGGCTCCTCGCCTTGTGCTTCGTTGGCCTCGCCGTGCTGTTTCGGCTCGCGGGGAACGCCGTCGCAGGTCCCGCAGACGTTGCGGCTCCGGCAAGTGCACATTCGGCTCCCGCGGACCTCAAGACTACCGACCCGGGGCGGCCGAGAAAGGCACACCCATTGGCCCACAACGCCGCTCGAACGCGAGACATCAATCCAGACGGCTATCTGATTCCCGGAGATGACTTTTCCGCCATCGAAGGTCGTCTGGCAGAACGGGTGGTTTATGACGAGCGGGCCTTGCTCGTCATGTATCACGCTTCAGCGATGTGTAGGTCGCAAGTGAATCCGGAGTGGCGTACGAAGGCTAAAACGGAAACCGGTCGTATTTTCTCCGCCTGGAAAGAATCGTTCTGTCATGGGCGCACGACCGCCGACGAATCCCGAGCCTATATTGAGATGACTCTCGATTCATTTCTGAGGCGTCACGAAGACTGGGATGACAGAGACAAAAAAAAGGGGACCAGTCCTTATTTCGAGGCTGTTCTGAACTCGGATTCGCCTGAAGACGTGTCCTTCGCTGCCGATTTGGTAGCCTTGCCAGGTCTCGATACATGGGACTTGGGCTTGGAGGATGTCGAGGGGACGACACACGTTGCGCACCTAGCGCGCTACCAGCAGGTAGCGCTGCAGGGCATTCAATGTTCGGAACTTGGCGGATGTGGCCCAAACGAGCTAATGACCATGTGGCTCTGCTTGAGAATGCCGGCTTCGAGCTGCCGTGCGGGTGCGAGCGTCGATGATATGTGGGCCAATGAGTTCGCTCCCGACGAAATCGCGATCATCGCCCGCATCCAGCAACGCATTCTCGACGAGCGCGCTCGCCGTGTTGCTTCGAGCTCGAGCAAGGATTGAGCCGCATGACCAAGGGTTCACCGCTAAAGCGGCTCTCACATACTTCAATCAGGGAACACCATGGATATTAAGGAAGCACGGAAGGTGCGGCGCCTGGCCTTGATCTGTGTCGGCGTTGCCGTGATGGCGATGGGCGCAGGCACGGTTCGCGCGAGCTCACCCAAACCCCCGTTGGAACGCCCCGGCGACACCTTCGAGACGTTGCACGCGCGTTACGATGCCCGCGCAGCGGACGATCCCGACGCTCTTCACGTGCTCGTCCAGGCAGCGATGTTGTGCAGGGAGTATGAGCCGAACTGGAAGTCGGAGCCGTTCATAACGAGCTCTTTCCGTGTCTTCGGCGCATGGCAGGATCGCTTCTGCGGCGGCGTGAATCGCGGCAACGACTACGCCCGCTACAAGGCGATCGGGAAGACCACGCCGTGGAATTCCCCCGTGGAGAAGCCGCTCACGTTGGACGAAGCGGTGGAAGTGGTGCTGACCAGCGACTCGCCGACGCGCCTCGAATCCGCCGCGTACGCGATAGAAAACGGACCGACCCGCTGGCAGCTGGGTACTGGGTTGCTGCGCCACACAAACATCATTCCGAACCTCGGCCAACTCCAGGCCATGGCGGTGCGCAGTATTGTCTGTCGGTACTCCGGCGCTTGCGATGCGGGTGGCATGGACACCATGTGGATGTGCGCGCGGGACCGTCGCTGCACGCCGGCAATTACCGTGTTCGGCTTGTGGGCGACGGAGCATTCGCGGGCCGAGATGGCGGCTGTGCGTTCGATGCTGCAACAGTTGATGCAGGAGCGCGAGCGCCGCGGAGCCGATCGGTAGCTGGCAAGACATGCGCCCCTGCTCCGGCTTCAGTGGGGCGGGATACTCAAATCGAGCCTTTGCTTACGTTCGCGCATGCGCCTCAGCGCGCGTCTGAATAGCCATGCCCAGAAGCCCACCACGAAAGCGGTGACAACGCAGGCCGTCGGAGACGTCCAGGCGTCCCAAAGTGTCGCGATTGAAAACATGAAGACATTCACGGTAATGAGCGCCCAGCCCACCACAAAAGCAGCCGGAGCGATCCGTCCGTCATAGACGGCTCCGTAGAGCTGCCCCTCCGCATGGGCCGTGCCCAACGGATCACAAGTGTTGGGTAGGCCGTCGGGCGGCAATAAAGCGGCCTCGATCGTCCTGTCCTGAGACGTGTCGGGTGTCGGCTTCCCGGTGCGTATATCGATCGTCCGTTCCAGCGCACCGGTGCGGTCATCCAGCACCACGATCTTGTCGCCCAGCCTCAGCTCGCGTTCCATCCCTTAGCCCCCGTCGAATCCGTCAGGCAGTTACCGGCGTGGTGGCCGGTGGCATGGAGAATAGCAGGGCGACTGCGATAGGCTTCACCCGGGACAGGACAGGGACTGGCCGATGGAAAAGGGCGGGAAGGTGTCGATCTGGATCGTTGCGCTGTTATTGCTTGCGGCCGGTGCCGTGGCGGCACTGGCACAGACCCGGATCGCGATGGGGCAGGCGCCGCAGCAGTATCTGAAACGCCACGATTCGGCGAGCGGCGTGCTGGCGCGACTGGCGCCCTACGTTGACAAGGACCCGAACGCTCTCTACGCCGTTTGGGACGCGATGCAGTCGTGCTCACAGATGAAACGCCAATGGCTACGCCGACGTGGCATGCCGCCGAGCGAGCGGGCATTCTGGCGATGGCAAGGCGCCTATTGCCACCACATCTCCCGCGCGACGGAAGCGTATTACTACGGCCTCGGCGTCAGGGTCGACCTGCGCGTGCGACACCGGGACTGGGATTTCTCTCCGGGAAAAGAGGCGTCGTATGCGCAGGCGCTTTACGCCAGCATACTTCGCGACGCGCCGGCCCCGGAACTTCGTACCGCATCGTTCGCGCTTACGTATGACTTGTACGGCCACGTGCCCTGGCGGTACGGCCGTGACACGGTTGCAAAGGCGCGGCACCCGGATCGCCTGCCGGCTTACCAACGCATGGCGGTGCGGCTCGTGGAATGCGACGTCATGGGCGGATGCGACCGGAACGGCCTCATCACGTTCTCGCTTTGCCGCGAGGAAAACGATTGTCGCTGGGGGCTTTCCGTGAACGACATCCTGCATGAGCGGTTCGAGCCCGACGAGGCCGTCATCATCGAAACGTTGCACCGCCGGATCGTGGACGATCGTGCGTCGTATACCCGGACGCACGCCGCGGGGCGGCGATCCCCGCCGTTGATCAAGGACCGCCCGTTCTATGGTTACTCCGCAGGGATGAACGGCTGGGAGGCCCGTTGGAATGCGCGGCAGTTGGTACGCATCAGCCGGCGTCGCTCCCACGCCCATGAGTGACTTGCCATCGGCCAGCCATTCACGCATGGTCTTTCGCATGTCAGCCAACGACACCTTCGACGACCCCCGCGTCACCGCGCATCGCGACGGTGACGACCTGCTGAGCGCGGGCCTCGGGCTGCGTGGCCTGGCCGGGACTTCGACGCGGTTCGCGCAGCCCGGCTCGCCGACCCCGGCAGAGTTGCGTCGACGTGCGATCCAGTCCAGTTGGAAGGGCGTCGCCGATCTCGGGCCCCGCGGTGGCTTTGGCAGCCTCTACGGCAGCGTACCGAACGTGCCAGGCCGGGAGTTCACCACTTTCGCCAACTTGCCCGGGGCGCGCGCATCGCACCGTGTGCTGGTGCAGGTACCCGATGACTTCGACCGCAAGAAACGCTGCCTTGTCGTCACCGCGTCGTCCGGTTCGCGTGGCATCTACGGAGCCATCGCGCTGGCCGGCGGCTGGGGACTGCCGCGAGGCTGTGCCGTGGCTTATACGGATAAAGGCGGTGGAGCGGGCTACTTCGATCCCTCCGACGACACGGGCGTTCAGCTCGACGGCACGCGCGCCAGGGCCGGCTCGGCGCCGCTGGAATTCGAACCGAAAGGTCTGTCCGCCGATGCGGGCATCGCGGTCAAGCATGCGCACTCGGGCGACAACCCCGAAGCGGACTGGGGGCGCCATGTACTGCAGGCGGCGCGCTTCGGCCTGGGCGTGCTCGACCGCGCCTTCCCCGAGGAGGCGCCGTTCACCGCGCAGAACACGACGATCATCGCCACCGGCCTGTCGAACGGCGGCGGCGCCGTGCTGCGCGCTGCCGGGGATGACAAGGAGGGCATCCTCGCCGCCGTCGTCGCGCTCGAACCCAATATCCATATCCGCGGGTCGCGCTCCTTCTACGACTACGCTACCGAGGCCGCCCTGTTGCTCCCGGCCGCCTTGTCTGCACGCCAGTTCGACGACGTTCCGTTCGCCCGTGTTGGCGCCGCATCTCCGCCCGCCTGGGTGTTGCGGGGGGCGGCGCTGCGGGCCCATGGCAGACTGTCCGCCGTGATGCCTGGTGCCCAGGCCGACGAGGCACTGGACAGGCTCAGGGCAGGGGGTTGGCAGGACGATGTCCTCGCCACGGCCGCTTCGTCCACCTCACTGGATCTATGGCGCGCGGTCGCCGTGGCTTATGCATCGGCTTACCTGAAACGCGATGCCGCTCATATGCCTGGCGGCTTTTCCTACCGACTGCATCATGCCGCCGGGATGGCCGGACCCATCGATGCCATCGTGCGGGCGGCGTGGTGGGCGGACGGCTCGGGCGTGCCGCCGGGAGCGGGCATTTCGCTCGACGGCGGTACGGATCTGTCGCTCGACCCGACGCTTCCGGGCGTGTTGACCTTGCGTGACCTGCAAACCGGCCATGGGGCGGAGGCGGACCAACTGCGCGCGGCCGTCGAGACCACGGCGGCCGAGCTCCCCCGCGAAGGGTTGCCCATCCTGATCGTCCACGGCGCCCAGGACGGCCTGATCCCAGTGGCTTTCAGCTCGCAGCCCTATGTGAAGTGGCTGCGCGACGCCGGCCTGCGCCCGGTCTTCTGGAAAGTGCCCTACGCCCAGCACTTCGATGCCTTCCTGGCCTTCACGGACTTCGGCGACCGCCACGTGCCGCTGCTTCCATATGGATACGCCGCTTTGGACCGGGCGTGGGCGACGGTGGCCGAGGGTAGGGCGCTGCCCGAGGACGCCGCCGTACGCGACGCGCGTCCCCGGGGTGCCGGCCCGTTGACCGCCCAAGCGCTGGCTCTGCCACAAAACTGAGCAGCCATCACGCTTTCTCGCTTGAACTCTTGGGAAGAGGGCGCCATCTTTGGTGGCCTTGCAGCCCCCCGGAGCCGGTCGCACAAGGCGACCGGACCGATTTTCAACGAGTTACAGGAATTGCGATGACCATCAACGTCACCATGAAGACCAACAAGGGCGATATCCACCTGCGCCTGCACGACGAGAAGACCCCGATGACGGTGGCCAACTTCGTGAATCTGGCCAAGCGCGGCTATTACGACGGCAAAACGTTCCACCGCGTGATTGCCGACTTCATGGTCCAGGGCGGCTGCCCGGAGGGTTCGGGCCGCGGCGGTCCGGGCTACAAGTTCGGCGACGAGTTCGACGCCAGCCTCAAGCACGACAAGCCGGGCGTCCTGTCCATGGCCAACGCCGGCCCGGGCACCAACGGCTCGCAGTTCTTCATCACCCATGGCGCGACGCCCTGGCTCGACGGCAAGCACAGCGTGTTCGGCGAAGTGGTCAGCGCGGACGACCAGGCGGTCGTCAACAAGATCGCCCAGGACGACACCATCGACAAGGTGATCGTCGAGGGTGACGTCGACGCGCTGCTCGAAAAGCAGGCCGACAACGTCGCCAAGTGGAATGAGGTGCTGGACGCGCGTTAAGCGTCTGGTGCACCGGTGTTTGAAACGCCGCCCTTGGGCGGCGTTTTCTTTTCCGGGCCCGCTGCCCGCTTCAGCGGCGATGCCCCTCCTACTCGCCCGTGTTAAAATGACGGCCTTTGCCCCGTCCCCCCTCGAGGAAATGATGCCGCAGCTCGCCACGCGAATGGGTCGCGCGAAACCCAGTGCGATCATGGTCATCGCCGAAAAGGCCAAGCGTCTCAAGGCCGAGGGGCGTGACATCGTCAGCTTCTCGATCGGCGTCCCCAACTTCCTCCCCGGCGAGCACGTCTACGCCGCGGCCCGCGAGGCCCTGGCCAAGGACTCCGGCCAGTACGGCAGCAACCGCGGCTCCGATGCCCTGGTCGACGCCTTCCTCGGTCATATCGAGGCCCTCGGCCTGATGGGCTACAAGCGCGAGAACGTCTCCACCGGCGTTGGCGCCAAGCAGATCCTCTACAACCTGGCCGAGGCCCTGCTGGACGAGGGCGACGAGATCGCCTTCCCGGCACCGTACTGGACCAGCTACCTGGACATCGCCGAGATTGTCGGCGCGAAGATCAACATCCTGCCGTGCCCGCCAGAGCAGCACTACAAGCTCACGCCGGCGCAGCTCGATGAAGCGCTCGCCCGCAAGCCGCGCGTCTTCCTGTTCAACAACCCGTCCAATCCCACCGGCATGGTCTACACGCGCGATGAAATCGTCGCGCTCGCCGACGTCATCGCGAAGTATCCCGATACCTGGATCATCACCGACGACATCTACAACACCATGGTGTTCGACGGCGTGGGTTACCACAACTTCGTGCACGTACGCCCGGAACTGAAGGACCGCGTGATCTTCGTCGACTCGCTGTCGAAGACCTACGGCATGCCGGGCTGGCGCGTTGGCTTCATCGCCGCGCCCGAATCCGTGGCCAAGGCCGTGACCACGCTCAACTCCAACCACATCACCAGCCTGCCGGAAGTGATCACCGCCGCCGCCGTGGCCGCGCTGTCGGGTCCGCAGGACGTGCCGGCGGCGAAGTGCGCCGAGTTCGCGGTCAAGCGCGATCGCGTCTACAACGCGCTGATTTCGATCCCCGGCGTGGTCTGCCCGCGTCCGCAGGGCGCGTTCTATGCGTTCCCGGATATCTCGGTGGCCTTCGGCAAGAAGCACAACGGCGTGGCAATCACCACCGACGTGGACTTCTGCGCCGCCCTGCTAGAGACCAAGGGCGTGGCTTGCGTGCCGGGTTCGGCCTTCGGTGAGCCGCGCGCGCTGCGCATTTCCTATTCCTGCCCGGACGAGGCACTCGACAAGGGCATGGCCCGCATCGTCGAGTTCTTCGCCGAGCTCACCTGATCATCAGTCCCAAGCGATATTCCTGAGGAGTCGAAAGATGAAAGCACCCGTTCGCGTTGCCGTGACCGGCGCAGCCGGCCAGATCGGTTATGCCCTCCTGTTCCGTATCGCCGCCGGCGACATGCTGGGCCCCGACCAGCCGGTCATCCTGCACCTGCTCGAAATCACCCCGGCGCTGCCGACCCTGCAGGGTGTGGTGATGGAGCTCAACGACTGCGCGTTCCCGACGCTGGCTGGCATCGTCGCCACCGATGACGTCAATGTCGCCTTCAAGGACGTCGACTACGCGCTGCTCGTCGGTGCCCGTCCGCGCGGCCCGGGCATGGAGCGCAAGGACCTGCTCGAAGCCAACGGCGCTATCTTCGGCCCGCAGGGCAAGGCCCTGAACGACCATGCCAAGCGCGACGTGCGCGTGCTCGTTGTCGGCAACCCGGCTAACACCAATGCACTGATCGCCCAGCAGAACGCACCGGATCTCGATCCGAAGTGCTTCACGGCGATGGTTCGCCTGGACCATAACCGCGCGCTGTCGCAGCTGGCCGAGAAGACGGGTACGCACTCGACCGACATCAGGAAGCTCACCATCTGGGGCAACCACAGCTCCACGCAGTACCCGGACCTCCACCAGACCACGGTGAAGGGCAAGGCGGCGCTCGAGCAGGTCGACCAGGCCTGGTACGAGAGCGACTTCATCCCGACCGTGCAGCAGCGCGGCGCGGCCATCATCAAGGCCCGTGGCGCCTCGTCGGCGGCGTCGGCCGCCTCGGCCGCCATCGACCACATGCGTGACTGGACGCTCGGTACGGCCGAGGGTGACTGGGTCTCCATGGGTATCCCGTCGGACGGCTCGTACGGCGTCGAGAAGGGCGTGATCTTCGGCTATCCGGTGACTGTGAAGAACGGCAAGTACGCCATCGTCCAGGGTCTGGAGATCAACGCGTTCTCGCAGGCTCGCATCGATGCGACCGAGAAGGAACTGCGCGAAGAGCGTGCCGGTGTGGAGCATCTGTTCGCGAAGTAAGTTCGCGGCAGGTTTCTGCAAATAAGAAGGCCGCGCTACAAAGCGCGGCCTTTTTCGTTGTTGTGGTTGTCGTTTTTGTTCTTGTGGGCGCCGCTTCAGCGGCGATTGGGTGCTTGCCTCACCTGGCCCGCTGCCGCGGGATCGCCGCTGAAGCGGCTCCCACATGGTTTACTAGGGGCTATGGCCCATAGCTCCCGACTCGTCGTCTTCGTTGCCCTTGCGGCGAACGTCGCCATTGCCGTGGCGAAGTTCGTTGCCGCAGCACTCACCGGCAGCTCCGCCATGCTTTCCGAGGGCGTGCACTCGCTGGTGGACAGCGTCAACGAAGTGCTTCTGCTTTATGGGCTGAAGCGCTCGCAACGGCCGCCCAATCGTCAGCACCCGCTGGGTTTCGGCCGTGAACTGTACTTCTGGAGCTTCATCGTCGCGCTGTTGGTCCTGTCGTTAGGTGCGGGTTTTTCGTTGTACGAAGGCGTCAACCACATCCTGACCCCGGAGCCGCTGAAGGATCCGATGGCCAACTACATCGTGCTCGCGGTGAGCGCGTTGTTCGAGGGGAGCTCCTGGTGGCTGTCGCTGAAGAGCGTGCAGCGGAAGAAGGGCAAGTACGGCTATTTCGAGGCATTCCGCCGGACGAAGGATCCCACCACGTTCTCCGTGCTGTTCGAGGACACGGCCGCCTTGCTCGGCCTTGGCATCGCCGCGATCGGCGTGTACCTGTCGCACGCGCTGAACGATCCACGCATCGACGGCTGGGCATCCGTCGGCATCGCCGTGGTGCTTGCCGCCGCCGCGAGCCTGCTGGCGCGCGAAAGCAAAGCCTTGCTCATCGGCGAGCCGGCGCAGCCCAGATTGCTGGCGCAGGTATGCAATATCGCCGGCGAGGTGCCGGGGATCGAGGCGGTCAATGGGGTGCTCACGGTGCAGGTCGGCCCCGACCACGTGCTGGTCGCGCTGTCCGCGGCGTTCGACGACGCTCTGACCACCGTGGAGATCGAAGAGTGCGTGCGGGAAATCGAGGCGCGGACGAAGGCCGCGAACCTGCCCATCGTGGCCTTGTTCATCAAACCGCAGACGCCGGAGGGGTGGCGGGAGCGATTGCGGCAACTCGACGGTAAAGCCTGATAAAAAAGCCCCGCATGGGCGGGGCTCGTGCTTCGCTCGTTGTAGGAGCCGATTCATCGGCGATAGGGCCGCGCTACGTAGCGACCGCTGATCGCCGATGAATCGGCTCCTACACAGAGCCTTTACGAGTGCTCGCTTTCCTTTGGCGGCTTGCCGCGGCCTTCGATGTGACCACCGAAGCCCATGCGCATGGCCGAGAGCAGGCGTTCGGCGTAGGTGTGGTCCTGGCGCGAACGGAAGCGGGCGAACAGGGCAGAGGTGAGTACCTCGGCCGGGACGGCTTCTTCGATGGCGGCGTTGACCGTCCAGCGACCTTCACCGGAGTCGTCGACGTAACCTGAGTAGTTGTCCAGCTCCGGGCCCTTGGCCAGTGCGCTGGCGGTCAGGTCGAGCAGCCAGGACGAAACCACGCTGCCGCGACGCCAGACTTCGGCGATGTCGGCCATGTCCAGGCTGTAACGCTCGCGCTCCGGAATCTGCTTGCCGTCACGGTTCTTCAGGATGTCAAAGCCTTCGGCGAAGGCCTGCATCATGCCGTACTCGATACCGTTGTGAATCATCTTGACGAAGTGGCCCGCGCCCGCCGGACCGGCGTGCATGTAGCCATTCTCGACGCGCGGATCGCGGCCGTCGCGGCTTTCCGTGCGCGGGATGTCACCGGCACCCGGGGCAAGGGTCTTGAAGATGGGGTCGAGGTAGTCGACGGTAGCCTTGTCGCCGCCGATCATCATGCAGTAGCCGCGATCCAGGCCCCACACGCCGCCGGAGGTGCCGACGTCGACGTAGTGCTGGCCCTTGGCAGCGAGCTCTTCAGCGCGGCGGGCGTCGTCCTTGTAGAAGGTGTTGCCACCGTCGATAACGATGTCGTCCTTGCCGAGCAGGCCGCTGAGGGTGGTGATGGTGTTCTCGGTGATCTCACCGGAGGGAAGCATGACCCAGACAATCTTCGGCGAGGGGAGCGCCTTGACCATCGCTTCGAGGGACTCGACGGCTTCACCGCCATCTTTGGCCAGGGCGGCGCGCGCGTCGGCATTGTTGTCGTAGACCACGGTCTGGTGACCGTCCCTCATAAGGCGGCGGGCGATGTTGCCGCCCATGCGGCCCAGTCCGATCAAACCGATTTTCATGCGTGGGGTCCTCGATGAGTTCAACGTGGGGAATATGCGGATACCGTGACGCGATGCAAGGTATACCTAGGGATGAGACGCTCGAATCGGCGTCCCGAGGAGGATTCAGGTCCCCATGGTAAACCGCATGTGAGTCCGGCGTCTTCCCGAATGGCCAGTTGATTGACGGCTTCTTCAGCCGCGGGGTGGGAGTTTGGGTCTTTAAAAGCTACCCGGAGCGCGACATGGCCACTAATCGACAAGACGACAACGAAAAGATCTGGTCGCTGATCAAGGACGCCCGCATTGCCATGCTGACCAGCGAACGCGACGGTCGACTCTTCAGCCGCCCCATGGGTGCGTCGCAGAAGGAATTCGACGGGAGTCTTTGGTTCTTCACGCACAAGAGCTCGCCCAAGGTCGCCGAAGTGGAGGCCCATCGCGAGGTGAACGTGTCCTACGCCAGTGCTTCGGACAACAGCTACGTCTCGTTGTCCGGACGTGCCGTGATCGTCGAAGACCGCGCGGCGATCGACGCGCACTGGAGCGAATGGGTCAAGCCTTGGTTCCCTGGTGGCGAGGACGACGCCGACCTTGCACTGATCCGCGTGGACGTCGACACCGCCGAATACTGGGATGCACCCTCGTCGAAGATGGTCATTGCCTTCGACTACCTCAAGGCGCGTATCACGGGCGAGACGCTTGATATGGGTGAGAACCGCAAGATCGACGTTCGTTGACCTGACTTTCGGCACGGTAGAGGCGGGCGTCGTTTGCCGGTTACGCTGAGGGGTCGTCCCCAAGGTGCTACCGATGAAAAACGTTGCCCGCCTGTCGATCGCCTGCCTTGCCCTCGTGGGTTCGCTGGCCGCGTCGGCCGCGACCTTCGACCCGCGCGAGACCTTCGCGCCCTTCGCCTATCCGCAGCAGGCGACCGCCTATCGCTCTGGCAGCGGCATGCCAGGCCCCCTGTTCTGGCAGAACCGCGCCGACTATGAGCTGGCGGCCACCCTGGACCCGGTGAAGAACACCATGGTCGGCAAGGCGACGATCCACTACACCAACAACAGCCCGGACGCGCTCGACGTGCTCTGGCTGCAGATGGACCAGAATCGCTACACCCCCGACGCGCGGGGCAATTTCACCTCGGGCCGCACGCCGAAGCAGCACACCGACGGCTATCGCATCGCCACGGTGACGCTGGAGCAGGGTGGCAAGGCCGTCAAGGCCAGCTATGTCGTCGCCGATACACGGATGCAGGTGCGTCTGCCCGAGCCGGTAGCGGCCCACGGTGGCAAGATCACCCTGACCATCGAATATTCTTACGATCTACCCGGCGACTTCGGTGGCCGTACCGGCTTCGCCCCGTCGAAGAACGGCAACATCTACGAGATGGCGCAGTGGTATCCACGCATGTCCGTCTACGACGATCTGCGCGGATGGGATACGGCGCCCTTCCTCAATAGCGAGTTCTACCTGGAATACGGTGACTTCGATTACGCCATTACCGTACCGGCGGACATGATCGTGGCCGGCTCCGGTGAGCTGGTCAATCCCGAGGACGTGCTCACTGCCGCGCAGCGCGAGCGCCTGGCCAAGGCGCGCGACAGCGACACCACGGTGATGATCCGCACGCCGGCCGAAGTGACCGACCCCGCCAGCCGTCCGAAGAAATCCGGCACGCTGACCTGGAAGTTCCGCATGAAGAACACCCGCGACGTCGCCTTCGGCGCGTCCACGGCCTATGTATGGGACGCCGCGCGAATCAACCTTCCCGAGGGCAAGAAGGCGCTGGCGATGTCCGTCTACCCCGTGGAGAGCGTGGGCGATGCATCATGGGGACGTTCCACGGAGTACCTGAAGGCCTCCGTCGAACACTTCTCGACCAAGTGGTACCCGTACCCGTATCCGGTCGCGGTGAACGAAGCCGGTTCCGCGGCCAGCGGCATGGAGTACCCGGGCATCGTCTTCGACCCGATGAAAGCACCGGCGAAGGCGTTGCATATGGTCACCGCCCACGAGATCGGCCACACCTGGTTCCCGATGATCGTGGGCACCGACGAGCGTCGTAACGCGTGGATGGACGAAGGCTTCAACACCTTCATCGACGTGTACGAGGCGGACGCCTTCCACCAGGGCGAGTTCGCGCCCAAGCGCGATAGCGAGTATTCGCCGAAGGGCGGCAACCCGGTGGACGAGATTCTTCCGCTGCTGGCCGACCCCGATGCACCGAACCTGCTGATCGGCGCGGATATGGTCAAGGAGAAGTACCGCCATCCGGCGACCTACTTCAAGGCCGCCCTCGGCCTGGTCTTGCTGCGTGAGCAGATCATCGGGCCGGAGCGGTTCGATCCGGCGTTCCGCAAGTACATCGCTACCTGGGCCTATCACCATCCCTCGCCTTCGGACTTTTTCCGGCTGATGGAAAGCGAAGCGGGTGAGGACCTCTCGTGGTTCTGGCGCGGCTGGTACGCAAACAACTGGCAGCTGGACATGGCGATCACGAAGGTCGATGGCTCGGTCGTGACGATCGAGAACCGCGACCAGCTGGTGATGCCGGCGACCCTGCGGGTGACCTTCGACGACAAGAGCACGCGCGATATCCGTGTGCCGGTGGAAACATGGCAGCAGCACAAAACCTTCGACGTGACCGTACCCGGTGCGCGCAAGATCGTCGCTGCCACGATCGATCCGGACCACGTGATTCCCGATCGTGACCGCTCGAACAACAGCTGGCCCGTTACGGCGGCGAGCAAGGGCGGCTGACCCATGTCGCCGCGCACCGCCGCGCTATCGAATCTCTTCGCGGTCGTTGTCGCGGCGGTCGCGTGGCCGGCGCTGATGTTGCAGTACTGGTTGATCCTGTGGTCGGGTCCGATCGGTTACGCCACGGTTCGTTATTTCAGTTTCTTCACCATCCTGTCCAACCTGCTCGTCGCGGTGGTGGCGGCCTCCACGGCGACAGGCGGCAACTGGGCGCCGCTGCGTTTCTGGCGAACGCCGCGCGTGCGCGGTCTGGCCGCGCTGTGCATCGCTGTGACCTGTCTTATCTACGTCACGATTCTCGCCGGACAATGGCATCCGCTAGGACCGCAGCTCATCGCAGATCGCACACTGCATTACGTCGTGCCGCTCCTGTACCTCTTCTGGTGGGCAGCGCTCCTGCCACACGGCACGCTGGTCTGGCGCGATGCGCTTGGCTGGCTATGGTTCCCGCTGATATTCCTCGCGTGGACACTGCTGCGCGGGGCTGTGGTGCACGAGTATCCGTATACATTCGTGGACGTGGACCATCTGGGGTATGGCGCGGTGCTGATCAACGCGCTCATGGTTGGTGTGGTCTTCGTCGCGCTTGGTCTTGGGCTGGTGGCGATCGACCGCGTGCTCGCCCGATACACCACGTCATAGCGTTATTCTTGCTTTGCATTGACCCTCGATTCACGGGCGCGCTGCCATAACCGACCTGCTGCCAACGCATGAGGTCCATCATGAGCAAGCCGCCGTTCGATGCTTCTGCGTTGCACGAGAGGTTCGATCGGTTCGATCATGCGCGTCTTCCCGAGCGCGTCGTCAATGCACGCGGCGCCGGCGCGCATGGCTATTTCGAAGCCTACGAGTCCATGGCATCGCTGACGCGTGCCGACTTCCTCAAAGCGAAGGGCAGGCGCACTCCGGTCTTCGTCCGGTTCTCCACTGTCTCGGGTTTCCGCGGCTCCACCGACCTTGCGCGCGACGTGCGTGGCTTCGCCGTCAAGTTCTACACGGAGGAGGGGAACTACGATCTGGTCGGCAACAACATGCCGGTGTTCTTCATCCAGGACGCGATGGCGTTCCCCGACCTGATCCAGGCCGCGAAGCCCGACATACACAACGAAATGCCGCAGGCGGCCACCGCGCAGGATGGGTACTGGGAGTTCATTTCCCGCTTGCCCGAGTCGATGCACATGATCATGTGGGCGATGTCGGACCGTGCCATCCCGCGTAGCTATCGGATGATGGAAGGCTTCGGTGTGCATACGTTCCGCCTGGTCAATGCGGCCGGCGAAGGACGTTTTGTGAAGTTCCACTGGAAACCGGCGCTCGGCCTGCATGCCGTGACATGGGACGAGGCGATCAAGATTTCCGGCAACGATCCGGATTTCCATCGCCGTGACCTTTTCGATGCGATCGAGGCGGGCGACTTTCCTGAGTGGGAGTTCGGCGTGCAGGTAGTGGAGGAGAAGGACAGGCACGCATTCGACTTCGACCTGCTCGATCCGACCAAGCTGATTCCCGAGGAAGTCGTGCCCGTGCGGCGCATCGGAAAGCTGGTGCTCGATCGCAACCCGCGCAACTACTTCGCCGAAACCGAACAGGTGGCCTTTCATCCGGGCCATGTGGTTCCCGGCATCGACCTCTCCGATGACCCGCTGCTCCAGGGTCGCGTCGTGGCTTACGCGCACGCCCAGGCGTCCCGCCTTGGTGGGGTCGATGGCCATAGCTTGCCGATCAATCGTGGCAGTACCCCGGTCCCCGCCCAGCCGCGAGGTTACGGCCACGGTGCACGTAGTGATGCCTTCCTCGATCACTTCACGCAGGCGCGCATGTTCCTGCATAGCCAGTCCGAGCCCGAATACAACCACATCTGTCACGCACTCGAGTTCGAATTGGGAAAGGTAAGCGCACCGGCGGTGCGCGAGCGCATGTTGTTCATGCTGGCGCAGGTGGATGCGGACATGGCAGCCAGTGTCGGCAAGGGGCTTGGCATGCCCGTGCCACGTAAGATCGACGGCCTCATCAACCGGCGAGTCCCGGAGGGCGCGGATCCGAAGAAGCTCCAGCCGCGCCCCGCGCGCGACCTGCCCGCGTCGCCGGCGCTAAGCATGGCGAACGGCCGCCGGCACGGCATCGCGACGCGCAAGGTGGCCGTGCTCCTCGCCGACGGCTACGACCGTGCCGACCTGGCAACGATGCGCCATGCCCTGGAAAGAGGCGGGGCCTGGGTGAAGATCGTCGCGCCGCAACTGGGCGCCATACCATCGCATCACGATGCGGTGGAAGCCGATTTCAGTTTCCGGACGGGTGATTCCGTCCTGTTCGACGCGATTTATATCCCCGGTGGCCGAAGAAGCGTGGACGCCCTCAAGCGTCATACGGAAATCGGCGATTTTGTCCGCGACAGCTGGCGCCATTGCAAACCCATCGCTGCCAGCGGTGCCGGCGTGGAACTGCTGGCGGACCTGCCCGGTGCGAGCCCCGGCCAAGGCAAGCTCAGGGCCATGCATGGCGTGGTGGTCGCGCCGGGCAAGGCCAATGAGGCGATGGCCGAGGCCTTCGTGCAGGCGATCGCCAGCGGCCGTCACTGGGCGCGCGAAACGCTGGCCTGAGCCTTGGGCCGGGCGGGCACATGCCCGTGACCTTCAACGGGATTAGAATGGCGACATGATATTTCGCTGGTTCGAATCCCTGATCGACATCTTCCGTGAAGCGCCCGACCGTGCGCCGCCGAAGAGTGTCGTGCGTTTTTACATCTACTACCTGCGCCAGGTATGGAAGATCTTTGCCGCTGCGCTGTTCGTTGGCCTGGCGGTGGCGCTGATCGAGGTCGCCCTGTTCGACTTCCTCGGTCGCGTGGTCGATATGGCGCAGAAGACGCCGGCCGCCGTGTTCTTCCAGACGCACGGCACGACGCTGCTGTGGATGGCTTTCGTCGTGGTGATCCTTCGCCCGCTGTCCATTGGCCTGCACGACCTTCTGGTCAACCAGACACTCAACCCGGGCATGACCAATATGGTGCGCTGGCAGCACCATCGCTACGTGCTGAAGCAGAGCCTGTCGTTCTTCCAGAACGATTTTGCCGGGCGCATCGCCAATCGCATCATGCAGACCGCGCCGTCGCTGCGCGAGTCCGCGGTGCAGGTGGTCGACGCGATGTGGTACGTCTCGGTTTACGCGGGTACGTCGGTCTACCTGTTCGCCAAGGCCGACGTCTTGCTTGCGGTGCCGTTGGTACTCTGGATCGCGTTCTACATCGGCATGCTGGTGTTCTTCGTGCCACGGGTGAAGGAGCGTTCGTGGAAAGCCTCCGAGGCTCGCTCCAAGCTCATGGGTCGCATTGTCGACGGCTACAGCAACGTGATGACGCTGAAACTCTTTGCGCACACGAATCGCGAAGAAGCCTATGCGCGTGAGGCCATGCTCGAGCAGACCGACAAGGTGCGCTCGTCCAACCGCATGATCACCTCGATGGACTTTTCGATTACCTCGCTCAACGGCCTGCTCATCGCCGGCACGAGCGCGCTCGCGTTGTGGCTATGGTCGCGCGGCACGGTGTCGACCGGGCAGGTCGCGCTGTCCGTGGGCCTGGTCATCCGCATCAACAACATGTCCGGTTGGATCATGTGGGTGGTCAACGGCATCTTCGACAACGTCGGTACGGTGCAGGACGGCATTACGACGCTGGCTCAGGAACGCACCGTGGTCGATCGCGACGACGCGAAGCCGCTGGTGGTGACCAAGGGCGAAGTGCGCTTCGACGACATCCACTTTCATTACGGCAAGGCGGGTGGCGTCATCAGCGGCCTCGATCTCATCGTGCGTGCCGGCGAGAAGATCGGCCTGGTCGGGCCGTCGGGTGCCGGCAAGTCCACGTTGATGAATGTCATGCTGCGTCTGTACGACCTTGAAGAAGGCCACATCTTCATCGACGGCCAGGACATCGCCAAAGTCGCGCAGGAATCGCTGCGCTCGAACATCGGCGTCGTCACCCAGGACACCTCGCTGCTGCACCGCTCGATTCGCGACAATCTGCTCTATGGGCGTCCCGACGCCACCGAGGCGGAGATGTTCGAGGCCGTGCGCAAGGCGCGTGCGGACGAGTTCGTGCCGCTGCTATCCGATGGCGAGGGACGCACGGGCTACGATGCCCACGCTGGCGAACGCGGCGTCAAGCTGTCCGGCGGCCAGCGTCAGCGCATCGCCATCGCACGCGTGTTGTTGAAGGACGCGCCGATCCTCGTGCTGGACGAAGCCACCTCGGCACTGGATTCGGAGGCCGAAGCCGCCATCCAGGAAAGTCTCGAAACGCTGATGCAAGGCAAGACGGTGATCGCCATCGCGCATCGTCTTTCCACCATTGCACGCATGGATCGGCTGGTGGTGATGGAGCACGGGGCCATCGTCGAGACTGGCACGCATGCGGAGTTGATCTCGCGTGGCGGCCTGTACGCGCGTCTGTGGGCCCATCAGACCGGTGGTTTCGTCGGCGTCACCTGAAGACTGCCTCGGGGCTCGAGGGTCTCGCGCTCTACCCAGGCGATGAAGGCCAACGCCGCAGGTGTCGGCGGTCGATGCGCGGAATGCACCAGGTAATACGCGTAGCGCGTGGGCAGGTCCGGGCCCGGCAAACGGACCAGCCGTCCGTCTGCCAGATGGGCCGATGCCAGCCGTGTGCGCGCCAGCACCGCACCCAGACCCGATGCCGCCGCGTTGAGGCCGTCTGCCGAATCGCTGAGCGTATGCATCGTGCCGCCACGTGGGTAGCGCACGCCGGCGGCGCGGAACCACTCACGCCAGCCTTCCGGCGCGATGTCCGTCAGCAAGGGCAGGGTGGCGACGTCCTCCGTTGATGTGATCCTCGCCGCCAGTTCCGGCGAGGCCAGTGGCTGCAGCGAATCGTCCATCAGGAAGCGCGCGGTAAGTCCGGGCCATTGCCCCAATCCGTAGCGGATGCCAAGGTCGGGACCGCCTTCGTCGAAGCGAACGAGCGAGCGGTCGGTGTCGATCGAGAGACGTACCGTGGGATGCGCATCGATGAAGCGTCGTAGTCGCGGGGTCAGCCAGTTCGCCGCCAGCGAGGGGAGGACGCTCAAGCGCAGCCCGTTGTCGCGTCGATGCTGCCGCAGGCTGTCGAGCACGGCCTCCACCTCGGCGAGCGCCGAGCCGGCGGCATCGGCGAGTAGCCGGCCCTCGGGCGTGAGGGCCACGCCGCGCGCATGTCGCTGGAAGAGGCTCACCCCCAACGCCGTCTCCAGCTTGCGCACGTGGTGGCTCACCGCGCTGGCGGTGAGGTGCAATTCCTCGGCCGCATGAGCGAAATTCTGGTGTCGGGCCGCTGAGGCGAAGGCGGCGAGGGCGGGCAAGAGTGCGGATCGCATGGGGAGGGCTGAATTAAATGAGAGGCTGGCTTGCAAAGAATGCGCTTGTCCGGTGAGCCATTCCAGCGAAAATAGACGATAGCCACAAGCGAGGTTCATATGTCGACCGCCATCAATCCCCCCGCTGATTCCCTGGGTCCGGTCGCCGAACGCGATTGGCGCACCCCGGTCGAACTCGTTTCCCTGGGCGCCATCTGGGGCGGCTCGTTCCTTTTCATGCGTGTGGCGGCGAAGGATTTCGGCCCGTTCCCGATGGTCGCCACGCGCTTGCTGTTCGGTTCGGTGATCCTGCTGCCTCTGCTGTGGCGTGCCCGCAAGGCCGTCCGCCCGTCGCACCTGTGGAAGATGCTGCTGCTTGGTGCCCTCAGCGCGGCCATCCCATTCACCCTGTTCGCGTGGGGTGCCGAGCGCGCACCAGCCGGCATCGGCGCCATCGCCAACAGCATGACCGTGCTCTTCGCCGCGCTGGTGGCCTTCGTCGGCTTCGGCGAGAAGATCGGTACGCGCAAGGCCATCGCCCTGGTCGCCGGCTTCGTCGGCGTGGTGATTCTCGCCAGTGGTCGCACTGCGGGTCAGAACGTGGCGCCAGCCGCACTCGCCGGTGCCGCGGCTTCGTTCTGCTATGGCCTCGCCGCCAACCTGATCAAGCGCTACCTGTCCGACCTCCCGCCCACCGCCGTCGCGGCGGGGTGCCTGCTCGGTGCGACCATCCTGATGGCGCCGCTGGCCGCACTGACCTGGCCGGATGCACCGATCCCGGCGAAGTCGTGGATCGCCGTCGTGGCGCTCGGCGTGCTCTCCACGGGGCTGGCCTATGCCTTCTACTTCCGTCTCATCCAGCGCATCGGTGCCCCGCGTGCGGCGACCTCGACCTACCTCGTGCCGCTGTTCGGCGTTGCCTGGGCCTGGATGTTCCTCGGCGAGGCGCTCACCCCGACGATGGCCCTGGCCGGCGCGATCATCCTCGGCAGCGTGCTCTTCAGCCAGAAAAGCAAGGCCTGATAGGGGTCTTTCGCGGATCGTCGCGGCATGAAATAGTCCCGGCACGTTCTCTCCTGCCGGGACTCTCCATGCCGCGTCTTCGCTATCTCCTCGCCTTCGGCGTCACCAGCTTCGCTTTCGCGCTCGCCGCGCATGCCCAGGAAGCGCCGATCACGCCGGTTCCCGAAGGCACGGTGGCGCGACCGATGGACCTTGCCGACTTCGACGCGTACGTCGATGCCACGCGCAAGCAGTTCGACGTGCCGGGTATCGCGGTGGCCATCGTCAAGGATGGCAAGATCGTGCTCGAGATGGGCTCCGGCGTACGCAAGCTTGGCGATCCGACCAAGGTGGACGCACACACGCAGTTCGCTATCGCCTCCAATACCAAGGCGTTCACGGCGGCCTCGTTGGCCATCCTTGCCGACGAGAAAAAGCTCGACATGAACGACCGCGTGGTCGACCGGCTTCCCTGGTTCCAGATGTCCGACCCGTACGTGACACGCGAGATGCGCATTCGCGATCTGCTCGCGCATCGCAGCGGCCTCAGCCTGGGTGCCGGTGACCTGCTGTACTGGCCGGCCACGACGTACACGACGCAGGAAGTGGTGCAGCGCCTGCGCTACGTGCCGCTGACCAACAGCTTCCGCGCCGAGTACGCCTACGACAACATCCTCTTCGCCGTGGCCGGACTGGTGATCGAGCAGGTCTCAGGCAAGCCCTGGGCCGACTTCGTCAGCCAGCGCATCTTCGCGCCCTTGGGCATGACCGAATCGCAGACGCACGCGCCCGATCACATCGGCGCAGGCGATGACATTGCCACCGGCCACGCCAAGTTCGATTTCAAGGACCTGAAGCCGGTCGCGCCGATGTCGTGGAACAACAACCAGGCCGCGGGCGGCATCTATTCCAGTGTGCATGACCTGTCGAAGTGGATGACGATGCAGCTCGACGGCGGCGTCTACAAAGACAGCGCCGGCAAGGAGCAGCGTCTCTTCAGCGAAGCACGGCAGAAGGAGATGTGGTCGCTGCTCACGCCCATCCGCATTTCCGAACCGAGCGTGCCCGAACTCAAGGCCGCGAAGGCGAATTTCTCGGGCTATGGCGAAGGTTGGTTCGTGTCCGATTACCGCGGCCACAAGCTCGTCTGGCACACGGGCGGCTGGCCGGGCATGGTCTCGCGCGTCACCCTCGTGCCTGACCTGAAGCTCGGCATCGTGGTGCTGACCAACCAGGAGTCCGGCGCTGCGTTCCAGGCGGTGACGATGCGTGCGCTCGACGCGTACATGGAAGCGCCCAAGACCGATTGGATCGCTGCCTACGCCGCAGGCGTGCGCAAGAGCGAAGGCAATGCGGACGACAGCATGAAGAAGCACGAAGCGGCACGCGTGAAGAGTTCAAAGCCTTCGTTGCCGCTGGATGGCTATGTCGGCACGTATCGCGATCCCTGGTACGGCGACGTCAAGGTGAGCAAGCAGGGTGGCAAACTGGTGATGAGCTTCACCAAGACCGCCCAGCTCACCGGCACCCTCGACCCCTGGCAGCACGACACGTTCATCGCGCACTGGACCGACCGCTCGCTCAACGGCGATGCGTTCGTCAACTTCAATCTGGATCCGGATGGGAAGGTGAGGGAAGTGCGGATGGAGCCGGTGTCGCCGCTGACGGATTTCAGCTTTGATTTCCAGGATCTGCGTTTGGCGCCGGTTGAGGCCGGGAAGTAAGAGCATCGCCGCTGAAGCGGCTCCCACAGGGGCTCTGTGTGGGAGCCGCTTCAGCGGCGATAGGGTGCTAGCGACCAGCCGAACGGATCATCCGATCAGCTGGACGGATCATCCGTAGACGCCTTAGGCGCCGCATCAGCCGTCGGCCCCACCACATCCGACATACTGCCACCCCCACGCAACACCAGATCCTGCGGCCGCAGCAGCGGGATATCCGACTTGCGCAAGCGCGCGATGATGTCGAACAGCAGATCGCTCTTGACGTTACCCACGTCACGCGGCCCGCCCACGTAGCACGTCACCGCGAACGTCATCGCCGCACGGTCGATGCTATCCAGCGTGACTGACGGAGCGGGCGTCTCCAGTACCTGCTTATGCGAATGCATCGCCTCCAGCATGTGCTCGCGCGCTTCCATCGGATCGGTATCCAGCGGCATCGGCAGCTTGATCAGCACGCGGCCGTGCGGGTTGGACATCGTCATGTTGCGCACCGGCTTGGTGATGAACGACGAGTTCGGCACGATGATCGTCGAGCGATCGGCCACCTGGATTTCCGTGGCGCGCACATTGATCCGGCGGATATCGCCCTCGGCATCGTCGAGCACGACCCAATCGCCTACCTTCACCGGCCGCTCCGCCAGCAGGATCAGGCCGGAAATGAAGTTCGACACGATCGCCTGCAGGCCGAAACCGATACCGACGGAGAGGGCCGAGGCCACCCAGGCCACGTTCTGCACCGAGAGGCCCATCGCCAGCAAGGCAATGGCGACGACGATCACGACACCGACATAGCCCAGCAAAGTCGTCAGCGAGCTGCGCATGCCGGGATCGAGGTTGGTCCGAGGCAGATACTGCTCGGACATCCAGTTCTTGATCACGCGCACGGCGAGCAGGCCGAGGAAGAACAGGCCGATCGCCGTAAGAATCTGGTCAGGCTTGAACTCGAAGTTGTAGATCTTCAGCGTCTGCAGCTTCGTGCCCAGCGTGAGGATGTCCGACGCGCCGGCACCGAAGCCGGAGATCACCGCCACCACACCGAACATGAAGAGCGCCAGGCGCACGATGCCGGACAGCAGCACGCCGGCCTGGTCGAGCAGGCGAGGGTGCGTGCCGAAGATGGCCTGAGCTCGTGCGCTCATCGGGCCTTTCTCCGAGAGCAGTGTCTCGAACAGGTCATCCACCAAGCGCATCGCGAGGTAGGTTGCCGAGAGCACGATCACCGTCCACACCACCTGACCGGCCATGAACGAGGCGAAGGCGACGAAGCCGGTCAGCAAGCCGATCCACGACGCGACGATGGCGACCCACGCGGCGGCGATGAACAGGCTGGCCCAGATCGGCCGGGGCGCAGGTGCTTCGCCTTCTTCATCGACGACACGATGCGAGCGGCTCAACCGCACCAGACCGATCGCCGTGAGCGCAGTCAGCACCAGCGCCTGCAGGCTGCTGGTCATCACCGTGGCGGCGAGGCTCGTGCCGATCGTGCGGTTGAGTTCTTTGAGGAAATAGAACAGCACCACGGCCAGCGAGAGCAGCATCGGGAAGCGGCGCAGGCTCAGCGCCGTCTCGTCGGAGATGGCGGGCAGGCGCCATGACGGCCGCTTGGCCGAGATAAGCGCACGGCCAAGCCCGGCGACGAAGGCGCCGAAGAAGATGATGCGCACGAGGGCCTTGGCCATCGTGTCGGTGTCTTCGGTGAAGGTCTCGTTCCAGTTCAGGCCCAGGTACAGCAGCTGGGTGCCGAGACCAGTGGTCAGCGCCGAGGTGAGCGTGATACCGAGGATGAGAGCTGAGCGGCGCAGACGGCCCGGCGGCATGCGATTCGCCGTGAGATGACGCGCACGTTTCTCCAGATAGAAGCGCACGCCGGTCATGAGCAGCACGCCGAACAGGACGCAGATAACCAGGGCGACGCGGTTGCCGTCGGTCCAGCTGTTGGCCAGATCGGTCTTTACACCACCGACAAAGGCACTCAGGTTCGCGGAGTCGCGCGGAAACGCCTTGGCCGGTTCCGACCAGAACGGTCGTGAGAACGGGGACGAAGTGCGACGGGAGAGAAACTCCTGGAAGCGGATGCGGCGCAGGTCGGCGAGCTGACTGCTGGTTTGCTGCGCCTCGAGCGTGATGCCGTCGGCCTGCTTGATCTGCGCATCGACGGCATCGAAAGCCTTCTGGGCATCCTTGCGCGTGGCGGCCAACTCGGGAGCTTCCTTTGTGCCGGTGGCGGGGGCGGGACCGAGTTGGTCGAGGCGGGCCTTGGCCGCGTCGCGATTGGGCGCGAGCGAGCTGGAGACTTTCTGGGCCTTGCCGACGATGTCCCCGGCCTTGCCGCGCAGGTCGTCGATGACCGAGTCGGTGATGTTCTCGTCCTTCATCCCCTTCTCGATCTGGTCGAGCTGGCCGCGGAGCTCACCGATCTGGGTGCCCGGGTCGTCGTCCTGCGCTTGTGCGAAGGCGGCGACCGAGACGGTCAAAAGGAGGGCGGTAAAGAAAATTCTCAGAGTTCGCATGCGGGGATCATCGAAGGCAGGACGTGGCAGGTCAATTGCGAGGGTTATGCGATACCCTCGGTGAACGTCGCGTTCGGCGGCTTTTATGCGGCGTTGCAGCTTTTGCCGCCGGGGGAGCCGCCGCTATCCTGCCGCCCCTTGGCCCTGCCCGGAAGCAACCCATGCGCAAGAAGCTCGTCGCCGGTAACTGGAAGATGCACGGATCGCGCGCGATGGCCGATCAGCTGGTTCGCCAGATCGTCGAGGACCTGCCCAATCACGTGGACGTGCTGGTCATTCCTCCGGCCATCTACCTGGCCGATCTGGTCCATAAATACGGCGACCGTGGCCTCGGTTTTGGCGCGCAGACCATTTCCGAGCACCCCGAGCAGGGCGCCTACACCGGCGAGATCTCCGGCTCGATGGTCCGCGATGTCGGCGCCAAGTGGACCCTGGTGGGTCATTCCGAGCGCCGCCAGTACTACCACGAGACCGACGCGTTGCTAGCGAAGAAGTTCAGGACGGCGTGCGATGCCGGCCTGACACCTATCTATTGCGTTGGCGAGACGCAGGAAGAGCACGAGGCGGGCAGGGCCGAAGAGGTGATCGGCCGCCAGCTGGCCGCCGTGATCGACATCTATGGCGTAGAGGCATTCCGTACCGGCGTGATCGCCTATGAGCCGGTCTGGGCCATTGGGACGGGCCTCACGGCCACCCCGGACAAGGTCCAAAAAATTCATGCGTTCATCCGTAGCCAAGTGGCAAAAAAGGATGTTAATATCTCGCTCCTGACCCGGGTGCTTTACGGTGGCAGCGTCAAGCCGGCCAATGCGGCCGACCTTTTCGCCCAGCCTGATGTAGACGGGGGATTGATCGGCGGAGCCGCTCTCGTAGCCTCCGACTTCCTGGAAATTTGCGCCGCGGCGCGTCGATAACGCGACACGGCAAACAGAAGATATGTTCATCCTCTTCAGCGTTCTTTACATCCTGGTCGCGGCAGCGATGATCGTGCTGATTCTTATGCAGCGCGGCGCCGGTGCGGATGCAGGTTCCGGTTTCGGTGGCGGCGCGTCCGCTACCGTGTTTGGTGCACGTGGTTCGTCGAGCTTCATGACGCGCGCCACGGCAGTCCTGGCGGCACTGTTCTTCGTGCTGAGCCTGGGCATGGGTATCTACCTCGGTCGCTCGGGCACGCCCCAGCCGGCCGCGGATCTTGGCGTGATGTCCGGTGCTACCGTGCCGGCCGCTCCCGCCAACACCGCTCCGGTGAAGCCGGTCGCGTCGGACGTGCCGCAGGCACCCGTCGTTACCGCCCCGGCAGCGAACAACAACGATGTTCCGGCCGCGAAGCAGGATGCCAGCAAGGCACCCGCCGAGCCGGCCAAGAAGTAATCAGCGACACCGCAACACGCTGTAAAAGTTATGCCCAGGTGGCGGAATTGGTAGACGCACTACCTTGAGGTGGTAGCGGCTTAGGCTGTGGGGGTTCGAGTCCCCCCTTGGGCACCAACATAGATCCGGAGACCTCACCGGATCGCAAAGAAACCCGCGAAAGCGGGTTTTTTTGTGCGTTCGAGGGCGGTGTAGGAAAACAGGCGGCGAAGACGTATTCAACGCCTACGCATCTTGCAGCCGACAGAACTGTCTATCGTTTCAGCAAGCCGCTAACCTGTGGCCCGTTCGAGCCTTAGGAGCTCCATTTTTATGGCTACCGCATTGGACGTTGCCACGTGGTTTCTCGGCGACATGGATCGCTCGGCGGGTGACTCGATCACCCACTTGAAACTTCAAAAGCTCGTGTACTACGCACAGGCGTGGTCACTTACATTCCTCGACAAACCGCTGTTTGATGAAGATGTGCAGGCTTGGGCGCATGGTCCCGTTGCGCCAAGCGTGTATCGCGCTTTCGCCGGGGAAGGTTGGAATGCGCTCGGCGTCCCCGATCGTGCCCTGGACGGATGCTTCGACGAGGATCAGATCGCACTGCTTTCGGAGGTTGCCGACGTCTACGGGAGATTTTCAGGCAGGCAGCTCGAGAACATGACGCACGCCGAAAGTCCGTGGCGTGAGGCTCGCGGGGATCTTTCAGACGAAGCGCCCTCGAACGCGATCATCCCCAAGAAAACGATGAAGGCGTACTACCAAGGACTGATGACGCATGCCGAGGAGCAGAAGCACTAAGTTCGAGCTTGGCAAGATTACTGAGAGCCAGTCGGTAAACGCAGTTACGGCAACGGCCGACGAGCGAAAGGCATTTGGATTTGGAAGGATGGTCGATGCTCCGGCGAATCACTCTGAACCGGTATACGTCGCACTGAAGTACTACGATTTCGAGCATGAATGTTTCTCATCCTGGACCAGGGACGAGTTAAAAGAGTTCAGCAACTTTGTTGGCAAGTTGCGGAAGCTCAGTTGGGATGGTCTCTCTGGTGGTCTTCGGCCTAAGCCGTGCAAAGTGGAACATGCTCAGCACGGCGCAAGAGAGCGTCTGAAGCGGGTGCACGAGCACCTCAGTAGGGAGATTCAGTTCATTGAGCTTCGTGTATCCCAGAGAGCCCGCGTGCACGGCTTCCGTATGAAGAGCGCCTTCTTCCTGGTCCTTCTTGATCGCGACCATAGAGCTTTTCCCGTATAAAAGCGCGAGCAGCTTACATAGGGGCGTAGCTGAGGACGTTGCTGTCGAGGCCCAGTTCCTTCTCCTCGCAGAGTCGATCGGCCTCGGTAACGCGGCACTTACTTGGGAGTCAACCAAGGCTTCGTCGCCAGCGATCCGCTACTTGGCATGTAGATGGTCAGACGGCTCGAGAAATTGAGCTTGGGGTCCGTCGAATCGACGAGCGTGAATATCGGAGGCAAGGATCCGCCGTTCTTGGCGCGAATCTGATAGCCCTTGCTCTTGACCTTGTCTGAGCTCGGGCCGGCCAACTCCGGGCTGACTGGGACAAGCTCGGCGCCATTGAACATTCCCTTGAGGAGCGTTTCAAAATCGTCCCACGTACCTGGCACGGGTTTCTGGACGAACACGGAGCAGATGCCATTGTCTTGCGTGGCGATCGCGTAGTTCGAATCGTGTCCACGCATTCCCCACGCTGATCCGGACTCCTTGCCGAGAAAGGGCTGCGCTTGCGTGGCGTTGTAGAGCATCGATCCTTTTCCGTGGTCGAGCGTCGCGTGCAGGTCGGCGCCCGAGAAGTCCTGTTGCAGGCATGTCTCTGCAAATACTGAGACGGCCTCGTCGAGCGGCTTGTTTGTTGGAGGAGCCGCTTGTGCCATGCCTAGCGTCGTCGCCGAGGCAGTCAGCAAGAATGCGAGAACCGAAACACGCTTCATGAGATTTCCCTTCTTCGTGAATGTTTGTGCGCAGACTTGATGAGCTAAAGAGCTTTACCGGCCGCGTCATAGACCTTACCCAGGCACTCGTCGGAGCTGCCCAGGCTGCCGAGAGTCTCGTCGGAAGCAGGCACATTGGCGCAGAGTGAATGCCCAGGAGACGGAGTGCGTCCGACGTAGCGCTTCCACACGACCGCGCGGCGATCATGCAAGGCCACCCAATAGGTCGGGTCATCACCCTGCGTCACCAGTACGGCGCCGTCGAGCAACTGTGGATGCTTGGCGAGCTCCGGCAGCTTGTGCGCTTCGGCCATTTGCTCGATGAATTGTTTCTTTGCCCCGGCTTGAAATGATTGCATGTCGACGCCGTGCTCGATGCGAAAGTCATCCCTTGGAGATGCCAGCATGGCTTGGTGTAAACCCGTTGCCGTGGCGGCCGTGTTTAACGCAGCCATCATCCCGTCCAGGTCTGAGGGTCTCGCCAGGGCCTGGCCTTCGATGGCTAGCTGCGTTCGGAGGCTGAGGTTCGACGGCCCGCCGGGAAGACTTACGTCGACAAACAGCGGGTCTGAGGGCGTGTCCACCGGATTGATCTCGACGATGGTGAAGCGAGACGCCAGCGCGGCGTAGGCCTGTGGCGCGACGATCTGCACCTGGAACCGGGCGTAGTCATTGCCCATTCCCTTCTCGAGGTAATCGTCGAGTTCGTCCTCGGACGGCTCCACGAGAAGTCGTTTTCGGTTGGTCGATGTCGGTGGAAGCACCTCGGCCAGTGCTTTGGGTATGGCTGCCGAGTACGACTTGCGGCCGGAAGCGTCGCTCCAGGGAAGCAGGAGCAGATTCTGCGATCCGGAAGAGGAGACCAGCGTCGATCCGTTGGCGAAGTTTGCCTCGATGCGAGTGTGCGGATTATCGTCGGTGTGAAAGCTCGTTCTGATCCCCACGGTGATCGCCTGGGCCAGAGGCTGACCCTGACGCAGACTATTTCCCCAAGCAAGGATGCGCTGTCGCAAGGCCGGCGGCGGATTCAGGGCCGTCAGTTCCTGGACCAATTCGTCGATCTTTTTGCCAGCGTGGTTGATCTCCGGGCCGAACACAGCGGGGTCGACCGTATCCTGGGGTGGCGCCTGCAAGGCACGCACCAGCGTGTCGACAGCGGCGCCGGACTCAGGCTGTGCAGCGACGTTGGTGACGTCGCGCTCCTCGGTCCAGGAACCATTCGCTTGTGTCGCCATCCGCCGTTGGCTGTTATTTCCGTAGAGGACATAACCGGATCCGCGCGGTTCGATCACCCAATGGGAGCGATGCGGCGAGGCGGGATCGAGGCCGCCCCAGCTGTCGTCGATGACGATGCGAGTGAGCGTCATCCCGGAAGGGACCGGCTCGGCAGCCTTGCTGTTCGACGAAAGCGTCGAGGCGATCGTAAAGACCGCAACCAACTTCCATCCAAGCGCGACGCCAGAAACCTTATCCATGGAGACCCCCCCGGGCACAGCCGCGACGCGCGGCCCGGTGAGTATGCTCAAACACAGGGAGGGAGAAAAGCCGCCCTGGATCAACGC
>Ga0182006_1000224_pt1 | contig 54977 bp, 45 predicted proteins | sample Sormic07211104_1_FD_123022 | JGI IMG/M metagenome (GOLD analysis project Ga0182006, IMG submission 123022) | Rhizosphere microbial communities from Sorghum bicolor, Mead, Nebraska, USA - 072115-104_1 MetaG | ecosystem: Host-associated > Plants > Roots > Rhizosphere | place: USA: Nebraska...
GAAAAATTTATTAGGCCGGTTTTAAGTAGAACGGTGATACGGTGCTATGGCCTAGCTATACGGAAATGCATGATGCCGCATTCTGCTCATTAATAGGTAATTACAAAATAACGTCAATGGTAGTGTAAAGAACTGTCTTTATATTATTTCTATTTAACCGAAACGAACGCGAAGGTAACCGCAAAGCGAGCAAAAGCTTATCGTTAAACAGATCAGGAATATAAGATCACAAGTTCTCTCTGTGTAAATCAGCGCGGTCTGCGGGAAACTGCCTCATTGTCATCCTATCCAGTGACTTATAGTTCTTCGCTTTCTGATGCTTAATTGCATTCAGGTGACGGCTTAACAAAAAATCCCGCTCTGTTAAAGCGGGATTCTATGAATTTAATAATATTCAGATTAAGAAACTCCAAAAAAAGATCTTCCCGGAACTGCCTTAACCATTAATAAAATAGCTACTACAATTAGAACTAATGCCAATCCGAAGAAAATAGCAATGGTTCGGTGCTTAGCTACGGCATCGGTTACTTTTTTCGACCTTGCATTACCTATTGTAATTAAAATGATTGCTATAAGCATCATTGAGGTGTGCTCAGCTTTAAAATAGCGGCCAATGGTATCGCTCATTGGCAATTTGGTTAGCGGACTCAGAAAGAATAATACCAAACCTATCAAAAATTGGATATGTGCACTAATTAGCGCAAATACATTCAGTTTGCGGTTACCTTCTGTGTATGTTTTATTTCCAAACCAGCCCGATAATGCATTTACTACCGCGATAACCAATAAAATCAATACGATGTAGCGCCATCCGGAGTGCGCAGATTTTAAGATATTGTACATTTTTCTAAAATATGTTTAATCAAAAGTAGGAATTAATTGTAAAAAATAGGATATTCTGTTAAATGAACGCTTATTTATATTAGTTTTAAGCAATTAAAACCTAAACTTACTATGAAGAAAATTTTACTTGCCCTTGGGCTGGTATTTTCTGCTACCTACCTGTTTGCACAGCAAACCTCCTTCCCTGTTAATGGCTCTTATGATACCAGACCCGGAATGTTTGCCTTCACCAATGCAACAATAGTAGTAAATGCCGACCAAACCTTAACAAATGCAACCCTTTTAATTAAAGGCTCAACCATTCAGGCTGTCGGGACCGCCCTGGCCGTGCCAAAAGGTTATGTGGTGATCGATTTAAAGGGAAAATTCATTTACCCATCAATGGTTGACGCCTTTAGCAACTATGGACTTACTGAAGTTTCGCAACAACGCGGTTTTGGTGGCCAGCGTCAATCTATCTTTGTCTCAACGAAAAAAGGTGCTTATGGCTGGAATGAAGCGATCAGGCCTGAAACCTATGTAAAAAATATTTTTTCAACTGATAGTAAAAAAGCAGATGAATTGCGGAAAGTCGGTTTTGGGAGTGTAAATGCAATTAACCGCGATGGCATTGCACGTGGTATTTCTGCGGCGGTAACCTTAAATGAGGGTGCTGATAACAATGTATTTTTAAAAGATCAGACTGCAGCAAACTATTCCTTCAACAAAGGAAGTTCATCAAATGATTACCCGACCTCCTTAATGGGATCTATTGCATTATTGCGCCAAACCTATTATGATGCACAATGGTACGGTAAACAAAAAGATGAATATAATATCTCGTTGGATGAATTTGCCAGGCAACAAAATATTCCACAGATTTTTGAAGTAGATGGATGGCAAAACATCCTGCGTGCGGATAAAATAGGTAAAGAATTTGGCAAGAAATACATTATTAAATCTTCCGGCGATGAATACCAGCGCATTAATGAAGTTAAAGCTACCGGCGCAAGTTTAATTATCCCTCTAACTTTCCCTAAACCTTACGATGTGGAAGATCCTGCAGAAGCCAGAAATGTAACTTTATCACAAATGAAAGGCTGGGAACTGGCGCCAACCAATCCTGCAGCTCTGGAGAAAGCGGGAATTAGATTTGCCATCACGTCATTTGGTTTAGAAAACAGCCGCGATTTTTGGGCAAATCTCCGAACCGCGATAGAAAATGGCCTTACTGAAAAACAAGCTTTACAATCAATCACAGAAATACCTGCCTCGCTTTTAGGCATAAGCGATAAAGTAGGTTCTTTAGAAAAAGGAAAAGTAGCCAACTTTTTGATTTCATCCGATAACTTGTTCAAAAACGGAAATATTATTTTCGAAAACTGGGTACAGGGCAAACGTTTCATCGTAAATAAGATGGATGTGAGCGATTTGCGCGGCACTTATAATTTAAATGTTGATGGTGCTGGTGCTTTAACCTTAAAAATTACTGGCGCAGGTGGTGGTTCTGCCGGAGCAATTGAAAGGGTTGGTGTAGATAGCATCAAAACGACCGCTACTTTCACCAGGAATGGCGATTGGGTAAACATCAATTTCAACTTAAAGAAAAATCCTAAAGGTGATATCCGCTTAAGCGGTTACATCACTTCAGCCAACCCGGTTACCTTAAAAGGCGAATCGGTACTAGCTGATGGTACTATAGGAAAATTTACCGCTACTTATAAAGAAGCAGCTAAAGAAACAGCTAAGAAAGATGAGCCTAAAGCGGCTTTAGCCATAGGACCTGTAATTTATCCTTTCTCTGCTTTTGGAAATACGGAATTACCTAAACAGGAAACCGTACTGATTAAAAATGGTACCGTCTGGACAAACGAAAGAGACGGCATCCTTCAAAATGCGGATGTACTCTTAGAAAATGGGAAGATTAAAGCTGTAGGCAAAAACCTTTCGGCAAGCGGTGCTAAAGTAATTGATGCTACCGGCAAACACGTTACCGCAGGTATTATTGACGAGCATTCACATATTGCAGGCTCCGGGGGGATAAATGAAGGTGCACAATCAGTTTCTGCCGAAGTACGTGTTGCAGACATCATTAACTCTGAAGATATAAACATTTACCGCCAATTGGCCGGAGGGGTAACAACTTCACAAATTCTGCACGGCTCAGCTAATCCCATCGGTGGCCAATCACAGTTAATTAAATTACGCTGGGGTAAATCTCCGGAAGAACTAAAATTTGCAGGTGCGGATGGCTTTATCAAATTTGCGTTAGGCGAAAACGTAAAACAAAGCAATTTTGGTACCGGTGCCCGTTTTCCCGTTACGCGTATGGGTGTTGAGCAAACCTTTGTTGATGAGTTTACCCGCGCAAAAGAATACGCCAAAGCCCTCACGGTGAAAGGTAACAACGTACGCCGCGATTTGGAACTGGATGCGGTTGTAGAAATTTTAAACAACAAACGTTTCATTACCTGTCACTCTTACGTACAAAGCGAAATCAACATGCTCATTCACGTTGCAGATAGTTTAGGCTTTAAAATCAACACTTTTACACACATTTTGGAAGGTTACAAAGTGGCCGATAAAATGAAAGCACATGGTATTGCAGGTTCGACCTTTTCTGACTGGTGGGCTTATAAAAACGAAGTAGCTGAGGCAATTCCGTACAATGGAAAAATTATGCACAATGTGGGCGTTACCACAGCCTTTAATTCGGATGATGCTGAAATGGCCCGTCACTTAAACCAGGAAGCGGGCAAATCAGTATTATATGGAAATGTGCCTGAAGAAGAAGCTTTTAAATTTGTAACCTTAAACCCGGCAAAAATGCTGCACATTGATGATCAAGTGGGCAGTTTAAAAGCAGGTAAAGATGCCGATGTAGTCATCTGGACCGCCAATCCGCTTTCCATTTATGCCAAGGCAGAAAAAACCTTTGTAGATGGAATTGCTTATTGGGATATGGAGAAAGATGCTCAGGCTATTAAAGCCATGCAGCTTGAAAAAGCCCGTCTGATCCAGAAAATGTTAGATAGTAAAAGTAAAGGTGGCCGTACACAGCGCCCCTTGGGTGATGCACCACGCCTTTACAATTGCGAAACTTTAGAAAATTATTCAGCAGAATTAACTGAGAAAGAACATGCACGCTAACATGAAAACATATTTAATGAGCCTGGCTTTATCCGCAACAAGCCTGATGGTTTTTGCACAAGCCAACATTTCGCCAGCCCAAAAGCAAAGTAAAACCATTGCCGTTACCGGTGCAACCGTACATGTAGGTAATGGAACAGTAATCGAAAATGGAACCCTCCTTTTTGGAAATGGGAAAATTATTTCGGTAACCGCCAATGGACAAGTACCACAGGACAATGTAACGCGTATTATAGCCACAGGAAAACATATTTATCCCGGTTTTATTGCAGCCACTACCAATTTAGGATTAACAGAAATCGAAGCTGTAAAAGCAACGCTTGATTTTCAGGAAATTGGCGATTTTAATTCGCACATCCGTTCTATAGTGGCTTATAATACCGATTCGAAAGTTCCGGCAACTTTACGCAGCAATGGAATTTTAATGGCGCAGCCTACCCCACAGGGTGGAACAGTTTCGGGCAGTTCGTCTGTTGTTCAGCTTGATGCCTGGAACTGGGAAGATGCAGCGCTTAAAACTGACGACGCCATGCACATGACCTGGCCGGTTACACCGCGTTTTAGAGGTGGCTTTGGTCGTCCACAACAGTCGCCAGAAGTTTTAGCCGAGAGAACACAGGCTGCCATTGCACAGTTAACTTCATTTTTTGCAGAAGCTAAAGCTTATTCTGAAATGGGCAAACCAGAGGTTATTAATACCCGTTTCGAGGCGATGAAAAAGGTATTTAAAGGAGATGAAAAGTTGTTTATCGCAGCCGAAAGCCAGAAAGATATTGTTGCAGCAGTTAATTTTGCCAAAAGGTTCGGTATTAGCCCGGTAATTACCGGAGCCGACGAAGCTTACCTAATTATTGATTTCTTAAAAGACAACAACATTACGCTGGTGGTTAAACAACCACATGCCTTGCCGAACAACAATGATGATGATGTAAACATGCCTTACAAAAATGCTGCAATACTGGCCAACTCTGGCTTAAATGTGGTATTGAGTATTGATGGTTATTGGCAACAGCGCAACCTCCCTTTTATGGCAGGTACCGTTACGGCCTGGGGTTTAGACAAAGAAAAAGCTTTATCGACCATTACCTTGAATGCAGCAAAAGCCATGGGCATTGATAAAACCACTGGCAGTATCGAGGCTGGCAAAGACGCTACGTTCTTTATTTCTGCTGGTGATGCATTGGATATGCGTACCAACAAAGTTGAACAGGCATTTATTCAGGGCAGGGATATTAACCTGGATAACCTGCACAAACAATTGGATAAGAAGTTTAGTGAGAAATATAGTGCTGAAAAGAAATAGATTTCAGGTGGTTAATTGGTTAGATCGTTGATCGACTGTTAAGCTTAAAAGGAGAAGAGGCTGTATCCTAAGCGGTATTTAAATCGAATTTGTTTGTCACGTTGAGCTTGTCGAAACGCCTTAAAAGCAGTTAAACAAAGTTCGTTCGACAAGCTCAGGATTGAAAATTCCATATTTATGATACAGCTTTTTTTCTGGATTATTTTCACACCAATCTGTACTTAATAACCTCAATTCTCGTCCCTAAACAACATAGCGTCATTAACATTAGCTTAACAATAAGCCAAAAAACTAAATAATCCTAAACCATTTCATAATCTAGAATCCAAACCGGCTTAATACTGCAACAACACCTTTGCATCATAAATCAGAAAATTAATTATGATGAAAAATTTACTTATTGCAGTGATGCTGTTTTTATGTTATGCCAGTAACCCGGCCATGGCACAAACTACCCAAGCATCAATTTCCGGAGTTGTAACAGATAATCAAAAGAAGCCCATCCCCGGTGTTTCGGTTCAAATTAAAAACAACTCTACTGGTTTCACCACCAGAACATCTACTAATGCTCAGGGAGAATATACGTTTAAAGAGCTTCCTTTAGGCGGTCCTTATACTATTAAAGCCACTTACATTGGTTATGCTGAGCAAAACAGAACAGGTTATATGCTTAACCAAGGCGATGCTGTAATGGTAGCGGTTAATATGCAGGAAGATGCGCAAACGCTTGATGCTATCACCGTTAATGGATCAGCTTTAAGGAATAAAGTGCAGCAATTTGGTGCCTCAACGGAAATTTCATCAAAAACGATGAACTTGCTGCCAGTAAACGGCCGTAACTTTTCCAGTTTAACAGATCTGTCGCCATTAGCAGGTCCAGGTGGTATTTCAGGTCAGTTGGGTTCATCTACCAATTTCACTATTGATGGCATGACAGCGAAAAACCCAACTTCGGCAGGGAGTACAACCAGCCGTAGTGGTGCACCATACTCTATCTCCATTGAAAGTGTGCGTGAGTTTAAAGTAGTAACCAATCAATACGATGTCAGTTTAGGCCGTTCGGGTGGTGGTACAATTAGTGCGGTAACCAAATCTGGTACAAATGAGATTACAGGGAGTGCATTTGCTTACAACCGTGCTGATTTCCTGGCGAGTAAGTATGACATCAGAGGAAACAGAAGAACTAATGATTTTTCAACCTATCAATATGGTTTTAGCTTAGGCGGTCCGATCATTAAAGATAAATTACATTATTTTGCAGCCTGGGATCATCAAAGAGATTCCCGCCCGTTAATTATTGCCGATATTAACTCGGATGCCGATATAGCCCGTTTCAACATTACAAACGCCACATTAAACAATTTCTTAGCTGTTGCAAGATCAAAATACGGCGTAGCTAATACGCCACAATTTGGTTCTTTCCCAAAAAAGAGAGGCACCGATGCAGGTTTTCTTCGTTTAGACTGGCAGATTGATGATAAAAATTTATTAACTGTCAGAGATAATTATACCAACGACAGAAATCCGCTGGGATTAGCTGATAATACGGCTATCAACTTTTATGAAAGTTATGGTAACGACAAAAACGTGGATAATAGCTTATTGGCTACCTTACGTTCAACAATTAGCAGTAAAGTTACCAATGAATTAAAGTTGCAGCATTTGTACACCTACCAGGCCAGTACCCAAAATGACGAATTAGGTTTCGCAATACCAAGGGCTGTTGTTTCTAATTTACAATCTACCACCCCAACTGGCAGTTTATTAACAGCTGTTCAAATTGGCGGTCACCGTTTCGGGCAAGAAAATTTCACAAATAATGTGTTGCAATTGGTTGATAATTTTTACTATAACACAGATAAAATTAAATATACTTTTGGGGTAGATATCATGTACACCCATGCAAAATCATTGTACGGCAGTGAAGTAAATGGTCGCTTTACATTTAACAGATCAGGTACAGCTGTAACCGATGCAACCGCCCTACAAAACTTCGATAATTTAACACCAATCAGTTATTATAGAGAGGTACCTTTAGTTGCTGATCCAACTGTTGTAGGCAAGTTGTGGAATACAGCAGTTTACGGCCAAATGCAAACTAAATTGGGTAAAGGTTTAGATTTTACTGGCGGTTTACGTTTGGATTATAGCAAGTACCCAACCTCACCATTAAATCAACAATTATTTGATGCCATAGGTGTTAGAACAGATCATAAATTAAAGCAGTTTTTAATTCAGCCACGTATTCAGTTTAACTGGGATGTGAATGAACAACATACTGATTATGTACGTTTAGGCGCCGGAATTTTCGGATCAGATGTAAACAATTATGTAACCATTAATAACCTAACATTTGATGGTAAACATTTTGCAACGGTTGATGTTACAGGTACAGGTGTGCCTACTCCTAACTTTATTGGTTACAGAAACGGAACTGCTACAGCACCAACCCTATCCGCACAACAAATCCCTACTATTAATACTTATGCAGATGACGCCAAAATACCAGTAGTATATAAAGCAAACTTATCGTATAACAAATTAATAAATGACAGAATAAGGATAGGCATTACGGGTTATGCGACATTAGCACGTCACAACTATATGTATGTAGATAGAAATATGGTTGCCGATCCTTTCTTCAGATTATCAAACGAAGGAAACAGAGGAGTTTATGTTCCTGCAAGCAGTATCATTCCTGGTAATGGAACTACCGATTGGAAAAGAGGTCGTTTAACTAATCAGTTCGGCAGAGTATTAGAGATGAACAGCCAAGGTAAGGTAAATCAATTTGCGATAGTTGTAGATGGTACCTGGAGATACTTTAAAGACGGGGAAATTTCGGCTAGTTTTACCTGGAATGATACAAAAGATAATACCTCATACAATGGTAACGTAGCCAATTCAGCAACATTATCTTTGCCCGTGGTTGATGACCCACGCGATTTAAGCAAGATGACTTATTCAAATGGTCAATTTAGAAACAAAGTAGTTGTTTACGGAACATTACCATCATTCTATGGTATTAAGGCTGGTATTCGATATTCGGGCATTGGCGGTACAAGATATAGTTTACTATCTGGTGGAAATACCAATGGTGATTTCGTGGCAACAAATGATTTGGCCTACATCTTCAACAGATCAAATACCAATGTACCAGCTGCGCTTAGAACTGCTTTACAAACCTTATTGGATAACGGGGCTGCAAGCCAGAGCTTGAAAGATTATATCACCAAGTACGAAGGTACATTTGCTGAGCGTAATGGTGGTATCAATGGCTTCTACGGTACAATTGATTTAAGATTAGCTTACCAGATTAAATTTGGCAGAAACAGAAAACAAACCGTTGAAATTTCCGGAGATTTATTTAACGTTGCCAACCTATTTAAGAAAACCTGGGGTACTTCAGAAACTTTAGGAACACAGGCATTATATGCTGTTACAGGCTTTGACGCTGCAACTTCTAATTACAATTACCGCGTAAACAATACTGGTATTGTAACTCCATCGGGTAACCCATGGCAGGCACAAATCGGTTTACGTTATGGATTTTAACCTTTAACTTAGCTAACTTTCTTAGCTTAAAGTCATAAAAAAGGGGAATGGATTTTTATCCGTTCCCTTTTTTTATGTTTGTAATAAAACAACAAAACTTAATGGGATTATTACTCAGTTACCTGAAAAGCCATAAATGGATTGTGGCTTTGGCGTTATTGCTTGCAGGTTTAAATATTGGCTTTTCTTTGATGGATCCGCTTATTACCGGAAAAATTTTAGATCGCTTCATCAACAAAAAAGACACATTAACCTATGCTCAATATCTTTGGGGTTCAATAGGCTTAATTGGCCTTGCAATCGGGGCAGCCATGGTATCGCGGATTGCCAAAAACTTTCAGGATTATTTTACCAGCGTTATTGTGCAAAAAGTTGGTGCAAAAATGTATGCAGACGGTTTGCAGCACTCGCTAAAATTGCCTTATCAGGTTTTCGAAGATCAGCGTAGTGGCGAAACCCTGGGTATTTTACAGAAAGTACGTTTGGATTCTGAGAAATTTATTACTGCATTCATCAGTATCTTATTCGTAAGTTTAATCGGGATGGTATTCGTGATCGTGTATTCGTTCACGGTAAGTTACAAAGTTACCCTGGTATATTTTTCAGCCATTCCCATTATTAGCTTCGTAAGCTGGTTCTTAAGCCGCAAAATTAAAACCATACAACGTTCCATTGTTGGCGAAACTACTGCCCTGGCAGGTTCCACTACCGAATCGCTTAGAAATATCGAACTGGTAAAGAGTTTAGGGCTGGCCGATCAGGAAATTGAAAGATTGAACAAAACCACCTATAAAATCCTTGGTTTGGAACTTAAAAAAGTGAAGTATGTGCGGAGCATGAGCTTTGTACAGGGTACAACCGTAAACCTGGTACGCAGTACCATGGTGTTGGTTTTATTATTGCTAATTTTTGACAACACCATTTCTGCAGGTCAGTATTTAACATTTTTATTCTACTCATTTTTCCTGTTCGGACCATTACAGGAGTTAGGTAATGTAATTTTAGCCTGGAGAGAGGCTGAAGTTTCGCTCGGTAATTTTAAAAAGATTTTAAGTACACCGATAGATAAGAAACCGGAGAATCCGACCGAAATTCAAAAAATTAATGATTTAACCTTTAACGATGTTGGCTTTAAACATCAAACTGCTAACCGCAATGCTTTAGAAAACATTTCTTTTAGTACACATAATGGGCAAACCGTTGCTTTTGTTGGTCCATCGGGCTCTGGAAAAACAACTCTTGTAAAACTATTGGTTGGTCTTTATCCGCCAAAACAGGGTGAAATTTTATACAATGGCATTTCCAGCAATAAAATTGATTTAGATGCCCTGCGTGAAAAGATCGGTTTTGTGACCCAGGATACGCAGCTGTTTTCGGGTACGATCAGAGAAAACCTGCTGTTTGTAAATCCTGCGGCAACTGATGAGGAATGTTATAAAGTATTAAACCAGGCTGCTTGTCAAACTTTATTGGCCCGTGCAGACAAAGGGCTGGATTCAATCATTGGTGAGGGTGGTGTAAAGGTTTCAGGTGGGGAGAAACAGCGTTTATCTATAGCGCGTGCTTTATTGCGCCGGCCGGATATCCTCGTTTTTGATGAGGCTACATCTTCACTCGATTCGATTACGGAAGAAGAAATTACCAAAACCATCCGCTCAGTATCAGACTTAACTGATCACATTACAATCTTAATTGCGCACCGTTTATCAACTATTAAGCATGCCGATCAGATTTACGTACTGGAAAAAGGCCATATTATTGAGCAGGGCAAGCATGAAGAGCTAATTGCACAAAATGGCTTGTACCAGGCCATGTGGCGCCAACAAATTGGCGAACGGATTGTTGAAGCTTAAGTAATTAAATTCATTTCGGATGTTATTAGCAGAAATCAACAGCAACCAAGTGGCCCTTTTCGTGATTATACCGGCCGTTTTATGGCTGGCCTTAATCTTGATCGCCCTTTATCATATCTCCAGAAACAGTTCGATGGGTTTTAGCGTAAAGGTATTGTGGTTTATCATTATCCTGCTGGCACCTTTCCTTGGTTCTATTATTTACCTCATGTGGGGTAAAAATAAGAAGTTTTAAATGATTTAAATAAAGACAGGGACTTTGTATCCGCAGACTTCAGTTTTTAAATAGTATATTTAATTTGTCAACTTTAATAGCCGAAACGCTAAAAGTTGACAAATTTCAATACCACCCAACTGTTTATTTGGCGTCAGGCCTGTCAACCTTTAATAGTAGCAAAAACCCAATTGCATTAAACTTGACTGTACGGAAATACTTTTGTCGCAGTAAATCAAAATGCCGTACCACCACTAACAGAAAGATTGGAGGAAAGGCAGGACTACCGAAAAATTTTGCACACTATTGCTTTCCTAACTATAAAAAAGTAACATTCTGTCTTAGATTCAAAATACCAAGTGACGGCTCTTTGCATTACCCAGTCTTAGTGGTTTGCTCGTTGATATCCTGTAAGCTTAACTTGGTTAACGATCTTGTTTTTAACCAGGTAATACCCGCAATGGCAATTGTCATGCTTCCTCCAAACACAACCGCAGGAACCAGGTTCATCAGTTTAGCCGTTAAACCCGACTCAAACTCTCCAATCTCATTTGACGAACCAATAAACATACTGTTTACAGCCGAAACCCTGCCCCGCATCTCATCTGGGGTAAGTAACTGCATAATGGTTTGCCTGATGATAACACTTACACTATCAAACGATCCCTCCAGGAAAAGGAAGAATAAGGTGAGGTAGAAGTTTTTAGACAAACCATAGCAAATAATGCTGAGGCCGAAGCCAGTTACTGCAATTAACAAATTACGCCAGGGTTTGCCCATTGGTGAAAAACGGGTCATGGCCAGCATCGTAATTACAGCCCCTGAAGATGCCGCACCGCGCATCATGCCCAATCCGAAAGATCCCAAATGAAAAACATCTTTGGCAAACATGGGCAGTAAGGCTACAGCACCACCAAAAAACACCGAGAACAGATCTAAGCTCATGGCCCAAACCATCATTTTCGTTTTAAAAACAAATTGGATTCCTTCTTTTAAACTATGAAATATATTCTGCGTAGGCACATAAGTGGCTGGATGCTTTTTGAAGGTAAATATGCAGATCAACGATACCGTAACAAGGGCCACAATGACACTATAGGCTGCCGTAATTCCCCATAACCAATTTACCAAACCACCAAGCAATGGACCAATAATGGTAGCCAGTTGCCAGCTGCTGCTGTTCCACGTACTGGAGTTTGGATATAATTCTTTAGGTACGATCTTCGCCATTAATGAAAACGTCGCCGGGCCAAAAAATCCCCTGGCCAGGCCAATGCAGAAAACCAAGCCATACATGATCAAAACGATAAGGTCTTCCCGGAGGTGAAGATATTTACTGGTAATAATCAGCATTAAAACCGATGCCAGCCAAACACCTGAAAATATTTTGATTAATAAACCACGTTTTTCACTTTTATCAGCAATATAACCACCGTATAATGCGATCCCAATGGCTGGAATAGCTTCGCATAATCCAACCAAACCGAGTTTCAGCGGATCATGTGTTAAATCGTAAATATGGTAGCCAATAACAACGGCCTGCATTTGATAAGCAAGTGTAAAAAAGAACCGCATGCCTAAAAATGATCTAAATTCCTTATAACGCAAGGCTGCGAATGGGTCTGGTTTTACAATAACGGGGTTGGGGCCTGAATCTGCCATGGAAAAAAAATATTTGCAAAACTAAGCTTTGAAAAATCAATACACGAATAGAAAAAGGCTCAACCTTAATTATTTAAATTAAAATTAAGATAACTGATTAACAACCCAAAGCTTTAAGCATAAAAAAACCCGATAGATAATTATCCATCGGGTTATATAACATGGCGAGTTTAATAGCCAGGATTTTGTTCGAGTAAATTATTTTTATTCACTTCATCTCGGCTAAACGGCCTGAAGTATAGCTTATTGTCCCAGCTTCTGTTTTCCTGCGCATTTTCCTCAACCGGAGTATAAGTATAGTCGTATACGGTTGGATCATAATGATAAGGCGATGTCATACTTTTACCAGACTTAAACTTACCGGTTACTTTAATATAAGTAACTTTTCTACCTAAAGTTTCACTGGCAATTAACCACCTGCGTGCATCATGATAACGTTGTTCTTCATAAGCCATTTCTATACGGCGCTCATGGCGGTAAACGGCTCTAAGTCCGGCCTGATCGGTAGCGGTTACCGCAGGCATGCCTGCTCTGAAACGGATTTTATTTAACCAATTTGTTGCATTACTAAGTTCTCCTAACTCGATACTGGCTTCAATATAATTAAACACCGCTTCTGTATACCTAAAGAAAGGCCATGGCACATTCTGCGACATAGAAGCATCTACAATAGTTGGATCCGGATCGATAAACTTATGATAGTAATAACCTGTCCAGCTACCGTTCCAGTTCTCAATCGAACTTCCACGTGTATCCAATCCTTTAAAGTCGAACCTGCTGCCTTTATCATCTAACAAATCATAAATACCGGTTTGAATCTGGCTGGCCGGATCCACATTTCCGGAAGCCTTATCACGTGGTTTCCAACCTGCTCCATCATATAAAATGGTAGCATAAAAACGAGGGTCTCTATTTTGGTAAGGATTAGCTTTTTGCGCGGCATTGGCCCAGCTAAACTTACTGCCATCATTCATCTCATAATCGTCAACCAATAAACCTATCGGCGTATTACCTGCCCAGTTATGATACCCATTAGGACCATTTTGCTGTGCATGTTTATTATTATTCTGGATAATAAAATAACGGGCAAAAATGAGTTCTGATGCGGCACTTGCATCTATACCAGGAGCTTTACTCCCTCCCCCCATGGCAATGCTTTTGTAATTTAACTGACCATCTGTAGCGGGTGCAGAAAGATTTAATTTATAACCTGTACCTAAATCCATTACCGCTTTGGCTGCAGTTTGCGCCAATCTGTAGCGATCAGCCTGGTTACCGCTGGCATAGCTTAAAAAATCTAACTTTTGAGCAGCAATATTGGTAACTTTAGCAGTAAGCTTTGCCCTATCGTGTAAGTCACTGGCCGCATAAATTAATACTCTTGACTTTAATGCCAGTGCAGCAAGTGCGGTAGTACGTCCTTTATCGAGTGTTTTTCCGGTTAACAACCTATTGGCTTCATCGCAATCTTTAACGATAAAATTTACACACTCTTCATATGTGTTACGCTTGATTTTAAAATCATCAGTTAATGCATATGTTTTGGTTATGATAGGCACAGCCCCATAGTAACGCAGTAATTGCTGATAGAAATATGCACGTAAAAAATATGCTTCACCTAATAATTGATCTTTTAACGATTGGCTGCTAAGGCCATTATCTCCGCCCACAATCCGCTCAATAGTGGTATTACAGGCTCTGATGCGGTTGTACATTTGTTTATAAGCCCAGGTATCGTCTACCCAACCTAATGTAGACGGGTTGATAGTTGCATTATTGATTAAATCTATACCACGGGTAGGATGTGTAAACAAGGCTTCATCTGAAACCGAAGCAAGCATCTGCTCCGAAAAACCACCACTTCCTAAGCCATTGTAAATATCATTAACAAAAGCCTGTGCAAGTACTGGATCTTTCCACACAAGTTCAGAAGATATCTTATCAGGGGGATTAACATTCATGAAATCCTTCTTACAAGAAACTGCAAGGAAGGTAATCGAAACTAATATATAGAGCTTTATATTTTTATTTAATGCTTTCATATTCTTGATTATAATTGATAAATAGCTATACGTTAAAAGGCGGCTTTAATACCAAAATTGATTACCCTGGCCTGTGGATAATACTGACCGCTTGAATTGGTTGACTCCGGATCCCAAACTTTGATTTTATCAAGAGTAGCCAGATTCAATCCATTTGTATACACTCTTACGCTGTTTAAGCCTACTTTTTCAACCCAGCTATTTGGCAAGGTATAACCCAACTCCACGTTTTTAAGCCTAACATAATTATTGCTCCGCAACCAATAGGTATTGTTCAATGCGTTGTTACCATCGGTATAGTAAGTAGCTCCTCTGTTTGACAAACGCGGGTTTACCGAACTCGGATTCTCAATGCTCCAACGGTTTTTATAAGACCATTCTAAGAAATTACCAATATCGCCAGATTCTGTAATCCCTACGATCTGCATCCCGCCGGTTGCACCTTGAATCAGCACTGACAAATCAAATCCTTTGTATTGTAAGTTTAAATTAAAGCCCCCGGTAAAGGTTGGCGTACCATTCTTATCCAGACGTATTTTATCGTCTGCGTTGATTTTTCCATCACCGTTAATATCTTTAAACTTCATATCTCCGGGACGTAAATTGCTCGTGAGTGCACTATAGTTAATTGTATTGGCATTAATTTCTGCCTGATCCTTAAAAACCCCGTCATAATCATACACTAACCAAGAATTGGTTACCCTACCAGTTGAACGTTGCCATTCCGGAGCGCCGGGGGTTTCATCCCAGAAAATGATCTTGTTTTTTGCATAACCGCCGTTTACGCTTACGCCAAAGTTTAAATCCCCGAAGGTATCGTTGTAACTCAATTTAAACTCGAAACCTTTATTATTTACTTTTCCCAGGTTGACAGGAGGTAAGCGATCTACGATACCCGAACTTTCAGGCACTGAACTACTTCTGCTGATTAAAATGTTTGTTCTCTTGTTATAAAAGTAATCCAACTCAAGTGATAGCCTGTTCTTTAGAAAAGATGCATCTAAACCAACGTTGGTATTATTGGCTACTTCCCATCCAAAATCTAAATTTGGCACATTTCCCTCTACAAGTGTTTTAGTAACCAGGTCATTAAGCGTATATGTTCCAAAATTCATTAAACTCAGGTATTGATATTCTTGCAAGGTATTTCCAAAATAAGCCTCAGCTCCCATCTGTCCATATGATGCCCTTAATTTTAAATTATCAACGAACCTGACATTTTCCTTGAAAAACGATTCTTCTGATAAACGCCAGCCTACTGATACACCTGGGAAGAAACCAAAACGTCTGGCTGTTGGAAAGATGTATGAACCATCTACCCGCCATAAAAATTCCGCTAGGTACTTTTCTTTATAGTTATAACCAGCCCTTCCGAAATAACTTAATCGCGCTCTGTTAAATAAATTATTTGGGTCACCAGGATTATTCCCTAAAGATTGTTCTTTCTCATCTCCCGCTAGCAACTGTTCAATAGCCGATGAAAGAAAATATCTCCTAAAAGCTGTAAATCCATCATTCGTTACCTTTTCGCGGGTTACACCGGCCATTAAGCCAATATTATGATCACCGATTTTCTTGTCGTAATTGATCATGCCGGTTAAGTTGATGGCCAATTGACCTCCAGCTGTCTCTCTTAGTCTTGGATCAGTATATTGCGATCTCACTGTACCAGTCAACACCGGTGTTACCCCATCAGCTTCAAAAGTTTTTTTGTCCCAATCATAAAGTGTCCAGGGCAATTGCCAGTTTTTCTGTCTGCCAGAATATTTATCTATTGCAGCAGTTCCCGTTACTTTTAATCCTTCAACACCAGGAATTTTAATTTCGACTTTACCAGTAGTTTGAAAATAATCTCTGATATCCTTATTGTAACCCGTTAAATCAGTAGTAGACACCACCGGGTTATAACCATATTCGATATCTCTTCCAGGTTTACCATTTGGCCATATCGCAATCTCATTCGGGCGCCCTCTCATTAAAAACCTGAAAATATCGCCTGCACCCACGGTTGGGAAATTACGGTCTTCTTCTCTGGCTGTTACCCCTAAAGTTGTGGTAATGTATTTACTCAACTTTGCTTCAAGATTAAAACGCATATCATATTGTTTGTATCCCGTTGCGGAGTTTTTATAATAGCCATCCTGATCAAGATAACCTAAGGAAACGAGGTACTTTACATTTTCACTCCCTCCATTGATCTGAACATTATGCCTTTGCTGAGGCGACCAGTTTTGAAAAGTGGTTTTGAACCAATCGGTATTAGGATATCTTAAAGGATCTGATCCATCAGCAAATTTCCTGATCTCATCTGCTTTATAAGCAGCATTAATTGTTTTTCCTCCTGTAGAAGTATAGGAACCCGTAGATTTAAAACTGTTCCATGCGGCAGCCCATTCGTTAGGGTTAATGTCAGAACCGAAGATGTTAAGCTCATTCAGAATTTCGGCATATTGTACCGAATTGGTCATTTTTGGTATCCTGGTAGGCTGTTGCAAGCCATAACTGAAATCATAAGAAAACTGGGGCTTACCAGATTTACCCAGTTTGGTTGTAATTAAAATTACCCCGTTCGCCGCTTGCGAGCCATAAATGGCAGCAGATGCGTCTTTCAACACTGATACACTTTCAATATCATTTGGATTTAAGCGCTCGATACCGCCCGCGCGGTTGGGTATCCCATCAATTACGATCAATGCATTATTGTTCCCAAGTGAGTTTGTGCCACGAATCCTGATAGTCGATCCATCGTAACCTGGCTCACCACTGCCTTGCAATGCGGTAACGCCAGGCAATCGCCCGGCTAATGAGTTGGTTAAATTTACCGACGAAGATTTAGCAAGTTCGGTACCTTTAACCGAAGCAACAGCACCAGATACAACAGCCTTCTTTTGTGTACCATAACCTACTACAACTACTTCAGAAAGATTTTGGTTATTCTCTGATAACTTTACACTAATATTGGTTTGGCCCTTTACCTGAACTTCCTGATCTGCATAACCGATATAGGTAAATACCAAAGTTGCATTTTCAGGAACTTTGATACTGAAATTCCCGGCGCCATCGGTTACCGTGCTTGCTGTGCCGCCTTTCAACTTCACGCTTACACCCGGAACCGGCCCGTTTGCATCTGTAACTTTTCCCTTCACAACAATATCGTCGAAGGGGATTTTGTAAAAATCAAAAGGTTCCTTTTCATGCAATGATGCTTTGGCAGACATGCTGGCAAGTGGAGAAAAAACAAGACAACCACCGCAAACAAGAAACATGCTACCTCTGGCAAAAGTCCTCAATAGATTTTTTTTCATAGTTTTTCAATTAATTTTGGTTAGATATTGATTGTAATACAATTTAATATTCATGAGTAATCATGAAATGTTCACTTTTGCATTATTAAAGCTTCATTTATAGTATGAACCATCTACATTATCTCCAAATGGAAAAAATATTGGCTTAAGTAAAACTGATCAATAATCACATAAATCGTGTATAAATCCCCTTATCTGACACACGAACGAATTACTTTATAAAACTACTGGATAATACACTATGATCATTGAGAGTTGACGACTAAACAGTTCATAATTGGTTACACACGCAAGGTAAGTATATTAGAAATTAAAAAAAGGGGGTAAAATAATAATTATAAGGGTCTGACTCGTAAAAAAAATATTACAGAAATTCGTCAGGTAAAACAAATAATACAATATTAGATATTATTGCAAAGAAGTAAGAATACTAAGTCAATGGTTAAGCTAACTTATTTTATCAAAAGAAATTCCTCTTTCCAGTTTTTGCAGATGTACCTTTAAAGTCGCATGTTGAGGCATCTCTAATTGTGGATCTTCCGAAAAGAGTTCGATTACTGTATTGCGTGCTTCAGATAAAATCACCTGGTCTTTTGCCAGATCGGCAAGCTTTAAATCCAGAACACCACTTTGCTGCGTTCCGGTAATATCACCGGGGCCACGAAGCTGCAGATCAATTTCAGATATTTCAAATCCATTATTGGTTCTAACCATCGTTTCTAAACGGATTTTGCCTTCCTTACTAAGTTTATTACCACTCATTAAGATACAGAAAGATTGTTCTGCACCACGGCCTACCCTACCGCGTAACTGGTGGAGTTGAGATAGACCAAACCGTTCGGCGTTTTCAATTACCATTACTGAAGCATTAGGTACATTAACACCTACTTCAATTACGGTAGTTGCTACCATAATCTGACTTTTGCCATCAATAAACTGCTGCATCTCAAATTGTTTATCTGCATTTGGCATTTGTCCATGCACAATACTCATCTGGTAAGCAGGGCGGGGAAACTGGTAACTTAACTGCTCAATTCCAGCCTCGAGATTTAAAAGATCTAATTTTTCGCTTTCCTTAATTAAAGGGTAAACAATATAAACCTGTCTGCCTTTGGCTATTTCCTGCTTCATAAAACCAAACATCCTGAGCCGTTGGCTTTCAAAAAGGTGTTTTGTTTCAATGGGTTTTCTTCCGGCCGGTAATTCATCGATAATTGAAACGTCAAGATCACCGTATAAGGTCATTGCCAGCGTACGCGGAATCGGAGTAGCAGTCATAACCAGGATATGCGGAGGGACAATATTTTTGCGCCAAAGCTTGGCGCGTTGTTCTACACCAAAGCGGTGCTGTTCATCGATCACAACCAGGCCTAAATTTTTAAACTGCACCTTATCTTCAATCAATGCATGTGTTCCGATCAGGATATCGATCTCTCCATTCTCCAACCGCTCATGCAAAATGGTACGCTCCTTCTTTTTGGTATTCCCGGTAAGAATAGCAACACGTACCAAATCATCGGTTACAAGCTCAGTTATAGAAGCATAATGCTGACGAGCTAAAATCTCTGTAGGCGCCATCATACAAGCTTGATAGCCATTATCACTAGCCAAAAGCATACTCATTAATGCAACAGCAGTTTTTCCACTTCCTACATCTCCCTGTACAAGCCGGTTCATCTGAACACCACGCTGTGTATCAATTCTGATTTCTTTAATTACACGTTTTTGAGCATTGGTTAACTCAAAGGGTAAAAATTCCCTATAAAAGCGGTTTACCTTATCACCAACTTTATCGAAAGTGGCGCCTTTAAATTTTAACTGGCGTAAATGTTTATTGTGTAAGAGCTGTAACTGGATAAAGAACAGTTCCTCAAACTTAAGACGTCTTTCCGCAGCATTTAAATCCTTTTGATTTTTTGGGAAATGAATATTTAGCAAGGCCAATCTTTTATCGGGTAGCTGGTACTTATCTATAATATATTGCGGTAAATTTTCTGGAACCTGCGGGATAATCTGATCAAGCAGGCCCGCAATTAAACGCTGTAAACCTTTTGAATCAAGATTAAATTTTTTAAGCTTTTCTGTTGAATTATAAACTGGTTGTAGGGTTAAATTACCCCTTCCTACCTGTTTGCGTTGATATAACTCCATCTCAGGGTGTGAGATACTGAAAGTCCCATTAAAAAAGTTCGGTTTCCCAAATGCTACATATGCGGTACCAACTGTGATGTTTTCATCAACCCATTTTAAACTTTGAAACCAAACCAGTTCCATCATCCCGGTTTCATCTTTGAAAACCGCGACAATGCGTTTTGCTCTTTTATCGCCAATCACCTTTTTGCTAACTACCCGGCCAATAATCTGTATATACTGCGAATCTGGATTGATCTGATTGATCTTGAAATATTTAGTACGGTCGATATACCTGAATGGATAATGTGCAAGCATATCCTGATAGGTGAACAGGCCAAGATCTTTTTTCAAAACATCAGCACGGCTTGGCCCAACGCCTTTCAAAAATTCAACAGGTGTATCTAATACCGAATTAAACAAAATATTCTACCGTTTCTTGTAAACAACAATTTTTAGCAATTGTGCGTTAAAAATAACGATCGATAGCAGCAAAAGCAAATAAGCGGAAAATGGAGTATATCCATTTCCTTTTTAGACAGAAAAACGCTGCTGCAAAAGCAACAATTGAATTAATATAGATTAAAATAATGAGGCAACATTAATTTGAATTTATTACACGTGTTAACGATTTTAGAAATTCAGATGATTTCGTAATCTTTCTCTCCTGAATAAACTAATGGCCAAATTAATATGGAAGCGAATATTCTATAATAGATTTTTTTTGTGGTAGGAAATCCTTTATGGCAAAGGTATAGACATTGTTCCGCAGCTGATTAAGGAACAATGCCTGATATCATATATATACTTTTTTTCAACTAGCCTACAACGGCAATTACCGAGATTTCCACATTCACATTTTTAGGTAATACTGAAACCTGAACTGTTTCGCGGGCAGGAAAATCAGCAGTAAAGTATTGACCATAAACCTCATTAACCTGAGCAAAAGTACCCATATCACTTAAAAAAATAGTAGACTTTACCACATGATCAAAAGTTAAGCCAGCCTCAAGCAACACCGCCTTAAGATTGCGCATTACCTGATGTGTTTCTTCTTCAATATTGCCAATATTCAACTCGCCACTTTCAGGATTAATGGCAACCTGACCTGATACGAATAAAAAGTTCCCGGCTTGTACAGCTTGGCTATATGGTCCAATTGGAGCTGGAGCATTAGTTGTTTTAATAATTTGTTTCATAAATTTAGAGTTATTTGGCAAGCCACTGAATAAGCTTGTAGATGATACCTGCAAGAAAAATTAAGATGGCCAATGCATTGATAAAATGCATAATCCTCAAATTAATATTATTTGGCCGGTTTGGATCTTTTTTTCTAAAGAAGTACATGTACAAACTTAGCTAAAAAGCTTTATACACGAAACTAAAAGGCATAAAAAAAGTCCCGATTTAAATCGGGACTTTCTTAAATTTTATATTGAAATACTAGTTTCTAGCAGTTTCAACACGACGGTTTTGGATACGACCTTCTTCAGTATCGTTAGAAGCAATTGGGTTAGCTTCACCATAACCTTTAGTAGCAACTTGACTAGCGTTAACGCCAGAGTTTACTAAGTATGTTTTAACAGAATTAGCTCTGTCTTTAGATAATTTCATGTTATATGCAGCAGTACCTTCGCTTGAAGCGTAACCGTTTACAGTTACTTTACCACCGTTTTCACGTAACACTGAAGATAATTTATCTAAAGTAGGGTAAGATTCAGTTTTTAAAACTGAAGAGTTGAAATCGAAACCGATTCTTTCGAAACCAGTCACGTTAGAAGCTACTGTATCTGTAGTTGCTTTTGGAAGAGGACAACCTGAACCATCAACAGCAGTACCAGCAGGAGTTCCTGGGCATTTATCGAATTGATCAGCAACACCGTCACCATCAGTATCTTTTTTCAAATCTTCAACAGATTTCTCAACAGCAGAAACACGGTTTTTCAATGCTTCAACTTCTTGACGTAAAGTTGGATCTTTTAACTCATCGTACATAGTAGCTAATGGGTTAGTCCACTCTAAACTTGGTTTAGCAGAAGAACCTAAAGAGAATTCTAAACCAGCATAACCGTAAGAGAATTTATCTTTAGTAGTACCTTTAGCATAAACTCCATCTAAGTTATCAGCATCAACAAAGTTCATGGTATAACCTAAGTTAAAGTTAACACGCTCAGAAACTTTGAATTTAACACCAGCACCAACTGGAATATAGAAACCTTTTACATAATCTTTAGCATCATGTCTGTCATCAGCAGGACCTACAGCATTACCTTTCCAGTCAATTACCTGACCAGTACCAGTAGTGATTTTTGGTGCATAAGCTAACATACCAGCACCAGCTGTTACGAAGAAACCTACAGCATTTTCACGACGTAAGAAATCAATTGAACCTACGTTTACAACACCGCGTAAATCTACAGCATATTGTAATTGAGTTTCGAAATCTCTAACAGCTGGATTAGTGATACCTTCGTTGTTACCTGAAAGTTTACCACGTGTTCCGTTTAATTCTAAACCGAAAGAGTGACCTAATTGCTTACGGATGTTTAAACCGTAACCTAAATTAGCATCCCATTTGTTAAAATCGTTTGATCCACCGATAGCAACAACTGGCATTAAAACACCACCGTGTACACCGATAGACCAAGTTCTGTACTGGCCTCTACCACCAAATACTTTGACAGCAGAAGAGGTTGCAGGAGCATCCTGAGCGACAGCAAGAGAAGCAACTCCTGTTAATGCCACTAAAGAAAGCGCAACACTTTTCTTTAAAGTAGAATAGTTCATAATCTTTTTTCTTTTTTAAGGGTTAAACAATTTAATTGATTAATTTTTCAGTAATGGCAAAATTAATCAAAATTTTAAATTTTCAAACTTTTATACAAACTCCGTTCCAAACTTCAACAGTCATTAATCATTTTATTACATTTGGCCTTTGCCCACATAAAATACTTTCTCATGAAATACCCTACTATTGATCAGTCATTATTTATCTTAAATCGGAAAAATTTCTGCAACACCTTAAAAAACAATTCAATAGCGATATTCAACTCAAGTGATGAGTTTCCTAGAAGTGGTGATCAGAATTTCGTTTTTAAGCAAAATCCTGATTTATTTTATTTATCAGGGATTGACCAGGAACAAACAATTTTACTGTTATATCCCGATTGTCCTAATCCTTTGTACAGAGAAGTCCTGTTTTTAAGACAGACAAACGACTACATCAAGGTTTGGGAAGGATATAAGTATACCAAAGAACAGGCAAAAGCTGCCTCAGGCATCCAGTCTGTATATTGGCTGGAAGATTTTGACAACATCTTACACAGCATTGTTAATTATGCGGACAATATTTATTTAAATACCAATGAGAACGACAGGTATGCCCACGAAGTTCCTTATCGGGATATCCGTTTTATCGAAAAGATGAGGTCAAAATACCCATTGCATAATTATGAGCGCTCGGCACCGATGATGCGAAATTTACGTGCAGTTAAATCTGATATTGAGATTGAGCTGATTAAAAAGGCGTCGGCAATAACCCGTGATGCTTTTATCAGGGTATTAAAGTTTACGAAACCTGGTGTTAAAGAATATGAAATTGAAGCGGAGATCATACACGAATTTATCCGCCAGGGTGGAACAGGACACGCCTACACACCCATAATTGCTTCCGGCAATAATGCCAACATCCTGCATTACAATGACAATAATCAGGTTTGTAAAGACGGGGACGTAATACTTTTCGATTTTGGAGCAGAATATGCCAATTATAATGCAGATATGAGCAGGGCCATTCCTGTTAACGGCAGGTTTACAAAAAGACAAAAGGACGTATATAATGCGGTATTGCATGTAATGAAAGAGTCGATCAAATTAATTGGCGACGGAACAATATGGAATTCTTACCACGAACAGGTTGGTGAAATCATGACAGAACAATTGGTTAACCTTGGCTTAATCTCGTTAGAAGATGTAAAAAACCAAAACGCCAGCTATCCTGCCTATAAAAAATATTTTATGCATGGGAATTCACATCACCTGGGTATCGATGTGCATGACTTTGCAGGAAGATACACCCCTTTTACCAACGGCAACATCCTTACGGTTGAGCCAGGCATTTATATACCAGAAGAGGGTTTAGGCATCCGTTTAGAAAACAACATTCTCATCACTGCAAACGGAAATATAGATTTAATGGCTGATATACCATTGGAAGCAGAAGAGATTGAAGATATTATGAACAGTTAGTCAGTTGCGGTTGGCAGTTAACAATTGGCATATTACACTTACAATTAATCATTATTACCAAACTCATCAGCAAAACGATAAATATTAAAATCACCTTGTTTTAAGGCTACCTGAACCTTTTCACGTAGCCTTTTCTTATCAATATGCTGCATTTTTTGATGTTGTATAAGCTTCCATGCTTTTTCCGCAAACAAAAAAGATTTTCGGCTTTCATCGAAAACTTCAGCATTAATGATCCATCTACACAATTCGTCTATACCTATATCTTTATCAGCAATGGTTTTTAGGATTGGAATAGCCTTTTCGCCCTGATGAACAATTTTTTTCAGGTTATTGGCAAAAGTATCCGCGCCATCCCGATCAGCTTTATTGATTACGAAACAACCAGCAATCTCCATCAAACCCGATTTGATATGCTGAACTTCATCTCCTGATTCGGGCACCAATACAACGATGGTTTTATCTGCCAATCCGGCAATTTCTACTTCCGATTGCCCCACCCCAACAGTTTCAACAATAATCAGATCAAAATCAGCCGCTTTTAAAACATCAACCATTTCTATGGTTTTTGCCGAAATACCGCCCAAAGCGCCACGCGTGGCCAACGAACGGATAAAAACATTTGGATTGTTAAACTGACCAGCCATCCGGATGCGATCGCCCAACAAAGAACCAAAATTAAAGGGTGACGTCGGATCTACCGCCAATATGGCAATGCGTTTCCCTTCAGCAACAAAATGGTTCGTTACTGCATTTACCAGCGTACTTTTTCCTGCGCCTGGCGGCCCTGTAATACCTAAAACAGGAACATCTGTTTTACTATCTAAACTTCTTAAAATCGAATCGGCCGGTTCAATATCGTTTTCAACAAGCGTAAGGGTTCTTGCCAAAACTTTATAGTTTCCCGCCTTTACTTCGCTTAAAATGGATAGATGCGTATTCATCAATAAAACTATCTTTGTACAAATAAACAAAAATTATTAGCTACGAGTCGCCCCAATAATGAAAGTTACCGGTTTTACGTTTTTAAGAAATGCTATTGCTAATGATTATCCTGCAAAAGAAGCGATACTTTCTGTGCTGCCATTGTGTGATGATTTTATTGTAGCGCTAGGAAATTCTACAGACGAGACTTCTGAAATGGTGAGAAGCATTGACCCTAAAATCAGAACAATCGATACCGTTTGGGACGAAAGTATACGTGAAGGCGGGCGTGTCTTTGCCGATGAAACCAATAAGGCTTTAGCTGAAATCAGCGCAGATACCGATTGGATGATTTATATCCAGGGCGATGAAGCTATACATGAAGACTACCTTCCGCTGATCAAAAAAGAAATGGAAGCTGAACTGACCAATAGCCATGTGGAGGCCTTACTTTTAAAATATAAACATTTTTATGCTTCTTATGATTATCTGGCCCAGTCCAGACGTTGGTACAGAAGAGAAGTTAGGATCATTAAAAACCTTCCTGGAGTACACTCATACCGGGACGCCCAGGGTTTTAGAATCAATAACAGAAAACTTAAAGTTAAACTGATCGATGCATACATTTACCATTACGGCTGGGTGAAACCGCCAAAAGGACTTCAAGGCAAAGTCCGGAATTTTAATCAGTTTTACCAAACAGATGAGTGGATTGAAGAAAACTATCCGGTGCAGGAAACTTACGATATGCACAATGCCGATCGTTTGGTTCATTTCAAAGGCAGCCATCCAAAAGTAATGCAGGCCAGAATCGCAGCCGCAAACTGGAAATTCGACAAAGATCTAACGAAGGAAAAGCCTAAAATGAATTTCCGCAGAAGAATTTTACAGAAAATTGAGGATATGACCGGATTACGCTTATTCGAATACCGCAACTACAAAATCGTGAAATAAGCATCAAATTAAATCTGCTTATATTTGCATCATCAAATTAATTATCAATGAAAAAGCCCAATGTTTTAGTAACCTTTGATTCGATGAAAGATGCCAATTGTGGTTATTTTTCATTTGGAAAGGGATTGGGCGATGCATTGATCAAAGAAAACAAGGGTAAATTTAAGCTCAACTTCTATCTTTTTAAACACACTCAATATCTCTTTAATGGCCTGGTTGACATTGTTTATCTATCCAGGTTAGACCGGTTGTTTTTTAAGAAAAAAAACGACTTCGATGTTGTTCATCTCTCCGATCAAACCTGCAGATTAAGACCTGGCAAGGTTAATGCAAAAAAGATAATGACGGTGCATGATATGAACAAAGTTCATTTGAAGTTCAGCAAACCACACAGAATCAAGGTATATTTAAAAAAACTTGGTAAACTTATCTCACAGTGCGATAAAGTGGTATGTATTTCGCAGTTTGTTGCAAATGATGTTATTCAGTACTTTCCTGAAGCGAAAGAAAAAGTTAGTGTGATTTATAATGGTGCAGATAAATTGATTCCGGATGAAAAACATCGCCCGGATTTTATACCTCCGAAACCTTTTTTATTTACCATCGGATTATTATCGGTACAGAAGGGATTCCATTTGCTGCCGGCTTTATTAAAAGGGAACAACTTTCATCTTGTAATTTCAGGCAAAGAAACTCCACACAAACAAACGATTTTAGTAGAAGCAGAAAAATATGATTGTTTAGAGCGGGTGCATATTACGGGACCAGTTTCAGATGAAGATAAAACGTGGTATTACCAAAATTGTGATGCTTTTTTATTTCCTTCCATTGCTGAAGGCTTCGGCTTGCCTATAATTGAGGCCATGCATTTTGGGAAACCTGCATTTCTATCCAAATTTACTTCACTTCCTGAAGTTGGCGGCGATGTTGCCTATTATTTTGACAATTTCGAACCAGAACACATGCAGGAAGTATTCAGAAGCGGAATGATAGATTTCACTCAAAATAACCGGGCTCAGGAAGCTGTAGCCCAGGCTGAAAAATTTTCATGGGAAATAGCAGCCAATCAATATTTGCATTTGTATCAGGAATGCATGCTAAACAGCGATTCGAATTAATTTCCTTAAAGCCCCCCTATTGCTATCCATTCTTACTCAAAGAACTGTAATTTTATTTGCCAATTATCATCATCATAATGATGTACACTAAAAACCGTACATTTGCCTGAATTTTATTATTTTTTTAGGGTTTGGTTTCTGGCCTAAATTCCGTTTTACACATTATTTAATGAAAACTTATTTTCGTTTATTATCATTTGCGAAGCCTATTGAAAAGTTTGCGATACCTTATGTTATTGCGACCCTGCTTTCGATTCTATTTGGAACATTTAACCTGGCATTGTTGTCACCACTATTCGAAACACTTTTAAACGCAAACAAACAGGCTTGCCAAACACCAAGTTTAACGGATAAAGCAGCCTCCTCATTTAGTTTACTAGGAAAGTTAAGAGATTTTGTTAATTATTCAATTAGGGTTAATACCATAGAAAGCACACTGATGTATATTTGCATCATTATCGTTATTTCGGTATTACTGTCCAATTTGTTCAGATATTTTTCTCAACGTTTCATGGAAGATTTAAGAGTGCATACATTACTCAACTTTAGGAAGCGTGTTTTCAATAATGTGATGAACCTTCATATAGGATATTTTAACAATGAAAGAAAGGGCGACATTATTTCTAAAGTAGCATCCGATGTCCAAGTCGTTCAATTTACAGTTACCAATACTCTTCAGGTTGTTTTTAAAGAACCCGTAACGTTAATTGTATACGTTATTCTTTTATTTAATATATCAGCAAAGCTGACTTTATTCTCTTTATTGGTAATTCCGATTTCAGCATTTATTATCAGCAAAATTGTAAAAAGATTAAAGCAACAAGCAAAAGAATCGCATGAATCGTTTGCTAAGATGATTGGCTTTTTAGACGAAGCATTGAGTGGAATTAAAATTATTAAAGCCTTCAACGCAACAGAACGAATTAAAAATAAATTTAACCAGGAAAATATATTCTATTCTAACTTAACGCGCAAAATGGTCAGGCGTCAACAGCTAGGCTCGCCGGTTTCTGAATTCTTAGGTGTTTTAATGATTTCAGTTATCGTTTGGTATGGGGGATCATTAATTTTGCATAACGATAAAAACGCACTGGCCGCGTCAGATTTCATCGCTTACATCGCTATTTTTTCTCAGGTAATGCGCCCTGCAAAGGCATTAACGGATTCATTTAGTGGAATACATTCAGGAATAGCAGCAGGTGAAAGGGTTTTAGAACTAATTGATACCAAACCATTATTATTAGATCGATCGAATGCCAGAACGCTTGATGGCTTTAACAATACAATCAGTATTCAAAACATATCCTTCAACTATGGAGAAAAACAAATATTAAACTCAATAAGCTTTGATATAGAGAAAGGCAAAACAGTAGCTCTTGTAGGCCCATCCGGCGGAGGAAAAAGTACTTTGATGGATTTACTGCCACGTTTTCATGATCCAAAATCAGGGAGTATCAAAATTGATGGTTATGACTATAAGGACCTCACTGTTGAAAGCATCCGATCACAAATGGGCATCGTGAACCAGGAATCGTTTTTGTTTAACGATAGCATTTTTAATAATATCGCTTTTGCCAAACCCGATGCTACAGAAGAAGAAGTAATTGCAGCTGCAAAAATTGCCAATGCGCACGATTTTATATTGAATACAGAAAATGGCTATCAAACCAGCGTTGGTGATAGGGGCAATAAACTATCGGGAGGACAAAAACAGCGGGTGTGCATTGCCAGAGCAGTTTTAGCTAACCCGCCAATTATGCTTTTGGATGAGGCTACTTCAGCATTGGATACAGAATCTGAAAAATTGGTGCAGGATGCTTTAAATAATTTAATGAAAAACCGTACCTCAATTGTAATAGCGCACCGCTTAAGTACCATACAACATGCTGATGAGATTGTGGTGATTGATAAAGGTGAGGTTGTAGAAAGTGGAAGCCACATGGAATTGATGAATAAAAATGGTTTATATAGGCGATTAATCGATATGCAAGCCTTTAACGATTAAAGATCGGATGAAGAAAGTGTTATTTTTTATGCCCGATAATCCGTTAAAAAAAAATGCGGGAAACAGAACCAGGGCTTTAAGCATGTTAAGCTATTTTAAATCAAGAAATTTTGAAATTGATTTTGTAAGCGAATATTACACCGGTCGCTGGGATGAAACGGATATTAAAACCTTTGAGCAATCGGGCTTAGCCGACAATACTTATGTAATAAAAAAAAAGCCTTCTAAAAAAAATATCCTTTATTACCTGCTTTTTTACAAGCTCCCAAATTTCTTCTATCAAAATAAGGCCTGGTTTTTTCCACTCCAGTTTCCCGAGTTAGTTACCCTAAGATTTAAGCGGGCCTTTAATAAAGTCCTAAAAAAAAACAATTACGACTATATCTTCATCAACTATGCCAGTTGGGCTACATTGATGGCGCATAACCATCACACTAAAAAGGCAATAAAAGTAATTGATACCCATGATTTTATAACAGCTCAGCTTCAAAGAAAGGTTAATATTGGTCAATCTTTTAAAGAAGAGATCAGAAGGATTTCGTTATTTGATATTGCACTGGCTATTTCTGTTGAAGAGCAGTATATTTTTAGCCAGTTCTGTAAAAACAAAGTTGCTTTAGCACCAATGATGCTGGATAGGCCAGAAACCACCCATTCAGTTGAGAAAAAAACATTTGATCTGATTTATGTAGCCAGCGACAATATACATAATCAAAAAGCTGCCAATTGGTTTTTTAAAGAGGTATATCCATTGTTGCCAACTGATGTGCAAATATGTGTTATTGGTCAGATTAACGAGCATCTTTCGATAAAGGCATCCAATATTACATCGGTACACTTTGTTGAAGAGCTATCAGGCTACTACCTTAATGCTAAAGTAGCGCTATGCCCCATGCTAACAGGAACAGGAACTAAGATAAAGGTTGTAGAAGCGCTATCTTACGGCATGCCTGTAGTTTGCAATACAAGAGGAATTGATGGTTTGATTGACAAAACCAATAATGGCTGCCTAGTAAGTGACGATCCGGTTGAATTTAGAAATTGCATTGTGCAACTGTTAACTGATGAATCGGCATACCAAAAACAATCAGAAAACGCATTAACCACCTTTAATCTTAATTATGAAAAGGAAAGTTGCTATAAAAAACTCGACATCGTTTTCGGGATAGCGAATCCATCTTAAAAATTAAGGACATTTAATACCTTTGGTTATAATACAGGTTAAGCAGTATTCAAGATATCTAGTTGCGATCTGGATTAAACAAAAAGAGCTGTAATAATTTAAATTATAACCTGACTAGAGCTGATTATTGTTATAATAAATGAAGTTGTTAGCAGACAGATAAATATATTTTTTCAAAATTTTATCATGAGTAAGAAGTTATCAATTATAACAATCAATTATAACGATAAGGAAGGGCTACAAAAGACAATTCAAAGCGTGGTAAGTCAAACCTGGCAGGATTTTGAATATATTGTTATTGACGGTGATAGTTCAGATGGAAGTAAAGATGTTCTTCATGCCTATTCTTCTTTTCTTAGCTATTCGGCATCTGAACCTGACAGTGGTATATATAATGCGATGAATAAGGGCATTAAGATTTCAACTGGTGATTATTTAATGTTTTTAAATAGTGGGGATTCTTTGATTGACAATACTATTTTAGAAAAATTGAACACTGAATTAAATGGTCAATACGACATTTACTACGGAGATATATTACAAATAGATGGAATAAAACAAGAGATTCGCACTTTTCCCAAAAAATTAAATTTCGCTTTTTTTTATGAACAAAATATTTCGCATCAGGCAAGCTTCATTAAAGCAAAGCTGTTTAAGGATATTTTTTTATATAATGAAAATTTCAGAATTGTATCTGATTGGGAATTTTTCACTTATGCAATCTGTAAACGTGAAGCTTCATATAAACACTTAGATTGTGTAGTCGTGACTTATGACGGAAATGGAATATCTGCGAAGTCAGAAAATCATTTAGAAATCAGTAAAGAAAGGAATGCTTCCTTGAATAAATATTTCCCTGAATTCGTTAACGACTATGAATATCTGAAAGAGATAAAGTTTAAAAAGGCGGAACAATTTATGTATATAAAAAAGTTTCCTATAGCATATAAGATATTGAAAGGCTTTATGAATATCATACTTTTATTTTTACCAAAATTTAATAGAACCTAAATGGAGAGTTTCTGCGTAGTTGTGATACCTATTTATAAGACAGAACTTTCAGCCTATGAGAAGATCGCTTTGAAACAATGTGGAAAGTTATTGTCTGAATATGATATTGTAATAGTAAAACCAGATAATTTGGAAATATCGAATTTAGAAATAGAATTCTCTTATAGAGAAGTGTCTTTCCCAGGTTTTTATTTTAAGGATGTATATGGGTATAACGATTTAATGCTTTCGGAAACCTTTTACGAGAAATTCCTGGGCTATAGCTATCTACTGATTTACCAATTAGATGCTTTCGTATTTAAGAATGAATTGAAATATTGGTGTAGCTTAGGTTATGACTATATAGGTGCCCCATGGTTGAGAGAAAAAGAATTCCCAACTTTATTTAAAAGGACTAAAGAGAGAATCAGGTCTTATAGGCACAGAAAGTACAATTTACTGGATAAACAAGGTAGACCTGATATTGAGCGACAATTATACAATTATGTGGGCAACGGGGGCTTTTCGCTGAGAAAGGTTGAATCTTTCTATAATGTCTGCATTCAGGAAAAAGAGCTCATACAAAACTATATTGGCCGTAAGAGCAGTGATTATAATGAAGACATGTTCTGGACCATAGAAGTGAATCGAAAGAAAAAGAGAATAAAAATTCCTGATTACAAAGAAGCATTGAACTTTTCAATAGAAACTGCTCCACAAAGAGCAATGGCTTTACTTCAGGGAAGTATGCCTTTTGGCTGTCATGCTTGGGATAAAAACGTTCATTTTTGGCAACCTTACTTTAAAGAAGCGGGTTATCAGATTTAACTGCGCCAAATTTCTTTATTTAACATTAAAAATAGACTAAGGTTGTTTTTTAGTCTACTTCGCCAAAATATTTTAAATATTTCTATCTTTTTATACCCGGCTATTTTCATCTGCGTTAGAAAGAATTTAAATGTATGTTTTTCAGCAAAGAAAATTTCCTTTGTTGATAACCTTTCCAGATCTATGGGTAAATCAGCAGCCCATTTTTCATGTAACTTTAATGTTTCCTCTATCCAGGTTTTACTATAATTTCCTTCAGAGAAATGCTCTAATAATACTTGAAAAGTTACAACCGCACGATGTGTTTGATGCACCTGAAGTGAAAAATCCAGATCATAGCAGTGAAACTTTTTAAATGTTTCCTCGTCAAAATTATGGGCTTCAACTATTTTCTTTTTGGTACAGAACCAAACTCCATCTACCACAACAACGCTTGAATATTTTTCATTTTTTAAATTTTCAGAAATGTGTTTTGTTTTGGCCTCATTAAACTTGTAGCGTTGCAGAATATTAATATAATTGATTTTTCTTTCACCGGTACTACAAAACCAACCAGAAGGAACTTTAGTTTTGTAACTACTGCCTGCTATACCAATCAATCCAATTTTCTGATCTTCATTAAAGATATCTGCAACGATAATGCCCCAGTCTTTCGTTTTAATACTAATATCCTCGTGCATATAGCAAAGTAGTTCATAATTGGCGCACTTTGCCCCTTCATTATAAATTTCACATAATCCCCGTTTGCCATCAGCATTATCAAAACTAATGATTTCGTATTCTACTCCTATAGTTGCGGCAATGTTCTCTTTAAGATCAGCAAGCTGATCTTTATCTATCGAGGCTATAATTATTGATATCATAAACCTAATTAATACTGGCTGTTTTTTGTTTACATTCATTAATCTTATTCCAATATTCCTTTACAAATAAGAATTTGCCTTTACTTAAAAATTTCCTCCGCTTTTGTAAAGGAAAGAGTATATTATAGTGATTGAAAAAGAAAAAAAGATTTAAGGTACGGCTAAAAAAACCTTTATTACCTAAATACAAATCCATAAGATGGTTAATAAATGATTCCTCTCCCTTTAGCCTGAGAAAATTATAAAAATATTGCAACTGGTTCTTAGTCGATTTATAGTCCATTATTTCTAAAGCTGATAGGTCGGAATCAGACAAAAAAACCTCTTGATGAACAACCGAATTTCGATGAATTCTATAATCTGTTGTAATTTCATCAAGATATATAAGCTCGTTATAATAACTCGACACGAATCCAATCCACCAATCGTAATAGCCATGTTCAGGGAAAGGAAACGTTTTTTCCAGAAATATTCTTTTAGCCAAAATGGTATGCCCAGTTACGTAATTATTTATTAGAATAGATTTATAATCAAATTTTTCAATCATGGGTTGTTCTAACAATAACTTCCCTATTGGCTCACCTTTTTCATTTATTAATCTTGAATTTGAAAATATTACTCCTTTATTGCCTATTTCAAGCTGTAGTCTTTCCAACTTATTGCTATACCAGATATCATCCTGATCACAAATTGAAATATATTCTCCCTTTGAAAGTCTAATAGATTTTTCGAAATTTTTGTTAAAACCTAAGTTCTCTTTATTAAAAAATAATTTTATTGAAGGATAACGCTTTTGGTAGCTTAGTAAAATTGATTTTGTATTATCGGTAGAGTAATCATCTACTATTACAATCTCTATGTTTTTATAGGTCTGAGTTAGCAAACTATTTAATTGATCAATTAAATACTTTTCACCATTGTAAGTACACATTACAATTGATACTAATGGTAAGTTTGAATTATTCATCAGTTACGAAAGTAACAATTTTATTCAAAATTAGCACTTACTTCCTCCTACACATCATCTCTGCTCTCCTAAATGTTAAAACAATTTAGATAACGCCCTTTAGTTATTATTTTTACTGCACATATGCTTACTAACACAAAAGAAAAAGTTAATTACGATTTTATAGATTCATTACGATTTATTGCTATTATCACAATTGTTATTGAGCATAGCTATTTTTGGCCATACTCTATTTATTTTGAAAATCTGGGCGAACAAATAATTCAAACCATAACCATGGATTTATTTAAGTTTGGAACAATAACATTTTATATCCTTGCTGGATTTCTGATTGGTGATAAGCTGAAAACGACATCATCGCTTAATTACCTAAAGCGGCGGTTTGATGGAACTTTCAAACCTTGGTTATTCTGGATAATTATTTTTCTGATCTTGATTTATGCCGATTTTGTTGTGATTTATTTTAAAGGAAGTGATGTAGAGGCCTTTAAAAAACCATTTCATTTTTTCTTAGAAAAGGTGAAGTATATCATCGTTGAAACAAGTTTTTGGTTTATTTTAAACTTTTTAGGGAGCATATCCATTCTTTTAATATTTAGAAAGTATATTTATCAATATTGGGTTGGAACAATGTTGGCAATTTGTTCCCTTTTCTATTCGTTGAACCTGTATCACGAATGGATACCGTCTAGACACACAACAGCCATACTAGGCTTTGTATTTTATTTATGGCTGGGTGTAATTATGCATAAGTATTTTGATACATTTAATGCTTGGATAAAGAAAGTCAAAGTTTGGCCTCTGGCTATCCTAACAATTATTACATTCGTGCTTTCTTGTACAGAAAGTTTATATATCACAAACTATTCAGTATTAAGGGTTGATCCATACAATACTCTTAAGGTGACGAACATCATTTACTCACTAACTGCATTTCTTCTATTATATAAAATTGGTGATGTAAAGTGGATAAAAAATCTAAATCCAAGAAGTTCAACTTACGGTATTCATTTAATTCATTACATTATTATAGTCCAGGTTTTACCATTGATTTTTATACCTTTAAACATTACTCCAGTAGGAAAATCTTCTTTCGATCTGGTATTAATCCAATATGGACGATTCTTATTTACCTACATCGTAAGTTATATTCTGGTTTATGTTATCAATAAAATAGATCGTATAAAGTGGATCGTAGGACAATAATTTATCCTTAAATAAGGATAAATTGATAAATATAAAAGCTTACAACATATGTTTATTCTTGGTAAAACCAAAAACGAGAGTACCTTTAGGAACTCTCGTTTTTGATTTATATAAGACGTTTATAGCGTCATATTTTCTCCAACAGTGTAACCATTTATGTTACTTACATTTTGTACACTGTTCCAGTTGAAATGATACCTAGTTTTAATTTCCCATGTTGGGATTCTCCTTATTAAATTACCTTCTCTAAAGTAGACAACACCACTAGGAATATTATTAATCAATCCATTATTAGGACTTATTGCTGACCCCATTGGAAATTTAGAAATTTCATCATTGCTATAATGGTTTAGCATCGATTCATTAAATTCGAATAAACCGTAAAGAACAGATTGATTTGGAATATATCTAAGTTTACCATCCATTACAATGTAAACTTGTCCAGTACTTTCATTACGCAGAAAGGTGCCATTTTGTGGTGCAGGAACCTCATTTATCATTTTAATCTGACGATCTAATATATACTTTTCCACTGCATCTTTAGTCTGCTGTTTTTTAGTTGGATCAGTTATAAATTCATAGATAGGAACTGATCTGTTTATACCAATCAATGATGCATTAGTGACATTGATACTTTGTTGCCAAGTAACAAGATTTATAGATTGAGAAGTATTTCCTAAGGCATCGCCAGAAAAGCTAGTTCCCGAATTATTACCACCATAAAAAGTACCTGCGAATAATTTATCTGTCGTTTCGTTTGAGATTGTTGTTTTTTCTTCTTTGCTTACATCTGTACTAAGATCAATACTAAATATTTTTGCTATACCAATAGAAAATCCTGCTTTTATAGCACGTAGTTTTCTATCATAAGTTGATTCTTTGACAATAGCACCTTTATAGTCGTATTTCAAACGTCCTCCTATGTCAATTCCGAGTAAGATATGGGTTCCATAAGTTTGTACTATCTGTTCTGCACCATAGTTAGAAAGATAGGCCAAAAAATCAGCAGTCAAATAGTTTTTTAATAATTCAACGGTAACATCATCCGTAAAATCTATGCTTTTTATCCTGTACCACGATTCATAAGTTGCATAAGAATATTTACTATTATATGTATAACTATTTTGATTATCATTTGTTAAGGAAAAATTAGATGTAGCGTATTGAGTTTTATCTTTATCTCCTCCCGTTATAGTAGCTCCAAAGGTTTGCTTGTTATTAACTTCTTTTAAATAATCATAAGCATTAGCACCGTAGTAAACATTATAACCTCCTTTTGTATCTGTTGGTGCAACAATTTTTGTAGGATGATCTGAGTAAAACCTATTTAGATCAAAAATAGAAACCTTCGATGTATTCTTTCTTTCAAATAATTCACCTGTCACGTCATAACCATGCCCTAATAGATCCCATTTTCCATCACCAGCAATCGCTAAATTTTTATGATTACCAGCTAGTCCTTTCTCTTCTGCAAGTTGATTTTTCTTGCAACTACTGAGCGCCGCTGTTATCACCCACAACATACAAATGGCCTTTAATTTGTAATTTTTTTTCATTTAAGTATTTGTTATTTTTTTTACAAAACTACCGATAAGAAAAATCACTTATGATAAGGCTAAATTATCATATTGCCAATTATAATTATTTTAGAACAGAATTAAATAGTAAGGAGCACAAAAACATATGGCTACATATCATACGATCTAAAAAGACCTTAATACCTTAACTTAAGCCTATTCTCAATCATCCAAATATGGTCTATACTATTAATTAATACCGGCATTTCCTTTAATTGTCCTTTTAAAATAATGGCACTTTTTTTTGGTTGCACTAGAATTTCCCCATCAATTAAAGCGAGTGTAGCCTTTAAGCATGGTTCTTTTATATCACCTAATATCGGATTGTTAGGCATATCAATATTCAAATCAGGTTCCATACCATTAAAGTAATCAGACCATCCCTGTGCATTTTTTATGAGGAAGCTACTTAGGTAAATACTATACTGATCAATATTAATTCCGAAGAAACCAACCGGTTTTCCATAAGTCTTATGACCTATTAACTTCACATTGAAATAAGGTTTCAAACAGCTGATTAATAATTCGCTGGCTGAAGCTGTCTGACCAGAGACGATAATGTACATTTCCTGTACAGATTGCAGGCTTCCCTTTTTATTGAATTTATACGTATTGCCACTTTCTGTATAATCAACATCAGCCAGTGTTGCGAGGCGTCCATTATGTCTAACGGTTTTTCCGTTCTCATCCAAATAAGGCTGATGGCGCAGAATTGTTGCCTTCGCACTTTGAAGTGTATGATTAAATTGTTCTGAATACATTACTTTACCATTTAATCTAACAGGAGCGATTAAATTAGCAACATACTCTGCTGTTTCAACATAGCCACCGCCATTAGAACGTAAATCTAAAACCAGATATTTTGGCTTATCCGTAGCTATTTCGTCAAAAATCTGATCTAATTTGGATTTGGTATTGCTTAAAGGCGGAAATGAACCTAAGGCTACATAAGCAATTACCTTTTCGTTTAAATGAATAAGACGTTTAGCCAAAACGGCTTCTCCGCTTATTACCCCACCCCGATTGCCTCCACCCGTCGTCCTTCCTAGCTGAAGATAGGAGTACTTTGGAAAGTTATTGTAAGCCGCTGAAAGCTCAAATGGCTTACCTGTTGTCTGATTAAGTTTAATTTGGGAAATATCAAAAAGTTCATTTCTAAATGCACTTATTTCGGATTGAACATTACTATATTTTTCTCTCGGTTTAAAAGTGCTGTAATCGGGCAAAACATCGTTCCATAAATAAATCTGTTTCGCATACAAAAAAATGGAATCAAGCGTAAATTGACTTCTCGTACCTGTGGTTGGTGAAACAACTTCTTCCGTATTTAGGTCATTCGGTTTATCTTTTTTACAGCTGGTATAGGTCACTATTAATAATAAAAAGATAATACTTCTTATTCGGTTACAACCTGTATTATAATTTTTCAATCTATTAAAGGTAAAATTCAATCAGAATAAAACAACTATTTTGGTTCTCATTGCTTTTTCACAATTTGAAACCTACGCAAATAAACTGATTTTATTTACTATTTTTGACAATTCCTTATTATAATTATTTACATTATTATACATACAATAGGTAAATATTAAAAACACATAGCCGTTAACGTCTCATATTATGTTAGATATAGGGAATACCTTAAGAAAGTATAGAAATAAATACAAGTATACACAGCAATGCGTAGCTGATATAATTGGAATAAGCAGGGTTGCTTACAGAAAATGGGAAAACAACGAGGTTGATTTTTCGATCTCACAGCTAGGTAAAATAGCCGAACTTTACGAAATTTCTATTCAGGATATTATCATGCAATCAGGATTTAAAAAGGCTAGAGTAATTTCCCAAAAAAAGAAAGCGCACCAATATTTTTGATATAGCATTTTACTTTACGGTCAGCGAGTTATAACCGGATCGCTTCTATTGAATCATCTTTGGTAATCAGTTTACAAACACAAGCCAAATTGAAGTCACAATATGCTTCTAAAAATTTCTTATACTTATTAGGCTTAAACTGTATATCGTTATATTTTACTTCATAGGCCAATCCTTTATTGAGCTGTTCTTCTACCACAAAATCTACTTCATTACCATCAGCCGTGCGCCAGAAATGCAGATGATCGGCATCATACAATTGCCTTAATCTGCAATAAACATAATTTTCCAGCAATTCACCTTTATCAGACCTATCGTTTCATGTAGAAAAGTTGTTCAGCAATGCATTACAAAGACCATTATTGTGATCTCTTGCTGCTGTTCTGCCAATTGCTTAACAAGTGTAGTCTTCCCTATCTGCCTTGAACCTATAATAATGGTATGCTAAGGCTTCGCTAAATGATTTTTTAACGATTAAAGCCGCTGATCTCTCCATAATGATAAATATCAAAAATACAAATATCGATAATTTTAGGATAACAAATCAAAATTATACGATATTTTTAAGACAGTAACTAAAAATTATCCGATATTTTTAAGGTGATGGATTTTTTGTCATAAAAAAAAGTGGCCCTTTTGAGGCCACTTTAAGTCATATATCTTAAACTAATTAAAGCTTTCTTGCTACTTCAACTTGTTCGTAAGCTTCTACAATATCACCAACTTCGATGTTATTAAAGTTTTGAATATTTAAACCACACTCATAACCTTTAGATACTTCTTTAACATCATCCTTATAGCGTTTTAAAGATGCCAACTCACCTGTATACACTACAACACCATCTCTAACGATACGGATTTTGCTGTTACGGGTAATCTTACCATCCAATACCATACAACCTGCAATGGTACCCACTTTTGTAATTTTGAATGTTTCGCGAATCTCCACGTTAGCCACAATTTTCTCTTCAAATTCTGGATCCAACATACCTTCCATTGCCGATTTAATCTCATTGATCGCATCGTAAATGATAGAATATAAGCGGATATCGATCTGTTCAGCCTCAGCCAGTTTACGTGCACCTGTTGAAGGACGAACCTGGAAACCGATGATAATTGCATCTGAAGCGGAAGCCAGCAATACATCAGATTCTGAAATCTGACCAACACCTTTACTGATGATATTGATCTGGATCTGCTCTGTAGATAATTTCAGTAATGAATCTGATAACGCTTCGATAGAACCATCCACATCACCTTTAACAATGATATTAAGTTCTTTAAAGTTACCGATTGCTAAACGACGACCAATCTCATCCAAAGTAATGTGTTTCTGCGTACGTAAGCCCTGCTCACGCTGTAACTGCATCCGTTTGTTTGCAATATCACGTGCTTCGGTTTCACTTTCTAAAGCATTGAAACGATCACCTGCTGTAGGTGCTCCCTGCATACCCAAAACCTGTACGGGTTGTGATGGACCTGCTGAATGAACCTTAGCACCACGTTCATTGGTTAACGCTTTTACACGTCCACTATAGCTACCCGCTAAGATTGGATCTCCAACTTTTAAGGTACCACCCTGAACCAATACGGTAGTTACAATACCACGTCCTTTATCTAAGGCCGATTCGATTACTGTACCTGTGGCACGTTTATTCGGATTGGCTTTCAGTTCTAACAACTCAGCTTCTAATAATACCTTATCTAAAAGCAAATCAACATTTAAGCCGCTTTTGCTAGAGATTTCCTGCGACTGGTATTTACCGCCCCAATCTTCAACCAGGATATTCATTACTGATAATTGCTCACGTACTTTATCAGCATTTGCACCTGGTTTATCAACTTTAGTGAAAGCAAATACCAATGGTACACCAGCTGCCTGTGCGTGGTTGATGGCCTCTTTTGTCTGAGGCATCACTGCATCATCCGCAGCAATAACAATAATGGCAATATCGGCTGCCTTGGCTCCACGTGCACGCATTGCGGTAAAGGCTTCGTGACCTGGCGTATCTAAGAAAGTTACTTTTTTACCTGAAGGCGTAGTTACCATGTAGGCACCAATGTGCTGGGTAATACCACCCGCCTCACCAGCTACAACGTTTGCTTTACGGATATAATCCAGCAACGAGGTTTTACCGTGATCGACGTGTCCCATGATCGTTACAACCGGCGCTCTTTCAATTAAATCAGCCTCGTTATCTTCTTCCTCAATTACATTGTCTTCCTCTTCATCTGGTTTTATGAACTGAATTTCATAACCAAACTCATCGGCAACGATGGTTAAAGTTTCAGCATCTAAACGCTGATTGATGGAAACGAACATACCCAGACTCATACAAGTACCAATAATTTTGGTAACCGGTACATCCATCATGTTTGCTAACTCATTGGCGGTAACAAATTCTGTTACTTTTAATATTTTCGATTGTGATTCAAGCTCATTTGCTGCTTCTTCTGCATTGAATGCGACATCATCACGTTTCTGACGACGTAATTTAGCACGTTGTGCAAATTTACCAGATTTACCTGCGCCACTTAAACGGGCAAGTGTTGCTTTGATCTGATCTTGAATTTCTTTTTCAGTAGGTTCTTCTTTAGGTCCGCTTGGTGTAGCATTTCTATTTTGGAAACCTGGCCTGTTATTATTATTTCTATTTCCCTGATAAGGCGTTCCACCCTGTCCGGCTGGCCTGTTACCTTGATAAGGTGTACCGCCACCTGGCCTGTTGCCCTGGTAAGGCTGACGAGGCTGACCTGGGGCACCGCCCTGACCTGCAGGATTATGCTGTCCTTGCTGCCCCTGACCACCTTGTTGGCCTGGCTGTCCGGGAGTACCCGGGGTTTTCTTGCGCTTACGCTTACGTTTAGCAGCTTCACTATCGCTGGATGATGCTACCGGACCGTTTCTTCTATCCGGTGTTGTTGGTAAAACAATTTTACCAATAATGTTCGGACCTGTTAATTTAACGGTACGCGCTTTAATTACCTCAGGCTCGTTGCTGGCCGGTTTTGCTTCAACTGGCTTTTCTTCTGCCTTAGGCTGTTCAGCTGGTTTTACAGGTTCAGCTGCTTTAGCCACTGGTGTTTCTGCAGCTGGTGCTGATGCAACAGGAGCTTCTTCTTTTTTAACCTCAACTGGTTTTTCTTCCACTTTAGGCTGTTCAACAGGCTTTACAGGCTCTGGTGCTTTAACCGCTGCTGGCTCTACAACAGGCGCTGACGTAGCAGGTGTTTCCTCTTTTTTAGCCGGACGCGTTTTCGGATTAAGGTCGTTTAAATCGATCTTTCCTACAATTTTAACTCCAGGCAAGCCGGTTTCTTCACCTTTATTTTCTTTTGCTGGTTCTACTGCTGCCGCAGGTGCTGGTGTTGGCGCTTCCACCTTAGGCGTTTCTACAACCTTTGGTTTTTCTACCGGAGGGGTAAATGATTGCGCATTTTTAATTAAAATCTCCTCATTTTTCTCAAAATCGGCAGTTTTCTTCGGCGCTTCTACTGGCTTCTCAGTTTCAGGCTCGTCGCGACGTATTTTACCAATCACTATTTGTTTGGCTTCTTCTCTTACGATCTTATCTCCCTGATACTCTTTTAATAAGGCATTATACATCTCACCCGTAAGTTTAAACATAGGGCTCTTCTCGGCAGAGAAGCCTTTTTTGTTTAAAAACTCAACGGCTGTACCCATGCCTATATTAAGTTCTTTAATAGCTTTAATTAAAATGATTGGTTTGTCGTCTGACATTTAGCTCCTGTTATTTTTTATAATAAAACAAAAGTAGTGTTTATTTGGCAATTACACCACTTATTCAAATTCTGACTGTAAAATCTGAACCACTTCCTTAATGGTTTCTTCTTCTAAGTCGGTGCGTTTTACCAAATCTTCTACTGTAAGTGCTAAAACACTCTTAGCAGTATCGCACCCGATAGCCTTTAATTCATCAATAATCCAGCTATCAATCTCATCTGAGAATTCTTCTAAATCCACATCCTCATCGCTTTCTTCACCTGCTTCACGGTACACATCAATTTCGTAACCGGTTAATTTACCAGCCAGTTTAATGTTGTGTCCGCCACGTCCGATGGCCAATGAAACCTGATCTGGTTTTAAGTAAACCGATGCATGTTTGGTTTCATCATCCAATTTGATAGATGTGATTTTAGCCGGGCTTAAAGCACGGGTGATGTATAATGAAATATTATTAGTGAAGTTAATCACGTCAATATTTTCGTTTTTCAACTCCCGAACGATCCCGTGGATACGTGATCCTTTCATACCTACGCATGCTCCAACCGGATCAATACGGTCATCGTACGATTCAACCGCAACTTTAGCACGCTCTCCCGGTTCACGAACAATTTTTTTGATGGTAATCAAACCATCGAAAATTTCCGGAACTTCCTGCTCGAACAAGCGTTGTAGAAATTCTGGTGCCGTTCTCGAAATAATAATTTTCGGATTGGCATTGATCATTTCTACTTTAGAAATTACTGCTCTTACAGAATCGCCTTTTTTGAAATAATCAGCAGGAATCTGTTCGGTTTTAGGCATTAAAAGTTCGTTACCTTCATCATCTAAAACCAGCGTTTCTTTCTTCCAAACCTGATAAACCTCGCCGGTTACGATTTCACCAACACGATCTTTATATTTTTTGAAAATTTCATCTTTCTCTAACTCCAATACTTTAGAAACGAGTGTCTGGCGTGCAGCTAAGATTGCTCTGCGACCGAAGCTCTCTAGCGTAATCTGCTCAATATAATCGTCGCCAACTTCTAAAGTCGGGTCAAGTTTGTGTACATCAGCAAGTTCGATCTCTAAATCATCATCCTCAGAAAACCCATCCTCCATTACTTTTCTCGTTCTCCAGATCTCCAAATCCCCGTTATCAGGATTCACAATTACGTCACAGTTCTCGTCTGTTCCGTATTTTTTACGCAACATGCTACGAAAAACTTCTTCCAGCACACTGATCACCGTTGGGCGATCTATATTTTTGAAATCTTTGAACTCTTGAAAAGAGTCGATCAAATTAATTGTTGTAGTACTCATTTTACTTAAATGAAATTAACACACTTGTTTCTAATATATCATTAAACGGAACATCTGTCTGAATTGCTACCGCCTTTTTCCCTTTTTCTTTAACCGATTCTTCAATCAGCAGATTATTTTCTGTAACCGATAGCAGTTTCCCTTCTTTTTTTGACCCTTCTTTAAACTTAATGCTTATTGTACGGCCAACATTTTTATTGTACTGACGGATTAATTTTAAAGGCTCGCCAACGCCCGGGGAAGAAACTTCTAAATTATAAGCCTGCTCTATTGCATTCTCTTCTTCGAGATGAAAACCAACATGCCTGCTTATGGCTACACAATCCTGTATGCTAATACCTTCGTCGCCATCAACATGAATAATCAATTTATTGTTTGGCAACATTTTCGCATCAACCAAAAACAGTTCTGGCCGATCTGCAATTTTTTCCTCTACGAGGGCTGCAACTCTCTTTTCTACCTGCATATTTCAACCTGATTTCATAGAAAAAGGGGACATTGTCCCCTTCTCTTTTCTTCGATTACGATGCAAATGTAGTAATTTTTTACAAAAAATCAAACACCTGCACGAATTATTATGCTGATTATTACCGTTTAAGTGTTTGCTGCTGTGCTTTTAAGTTCTGCTTACCCTTTCCCCTAATCAGATCACCAACAGTCGCAAATTTTACCCCAATGTAACTTTCTACCAGATACTCCGTACCCTTTGAAAAAGGCCGGTCAGGACTAAACACAAGCGAATCGCCTAATATTTTGATCTTTCCAGGTACTTCCTTCTCATCCTGAATACTATCCAGATCGCCTGGGCTGATCAAAACCGAGATCAAATTAACAGTATCGGCTTTGCTCCTATAAGCATTTCTAACCTGCAAAAGGCTCGCCTCATCAATATTCTTAATGATAATCGAAGTGCTATCTCCAGAAAACTTAATCACCGGTTTATTGTTTCTATTCGAACATGAAAACATGGATATGGAAATCCAAAGGATAACCGAATAGGTAAAATAGCGTTTATACATTTACAAAAATAACAATTATGAGATTTATTATTGAAATCCTGCTAACAGGACTGGCGTTTTTTATAGGCGCAAAACTAGTGCCGGGGGTAAGTATCGATGGCTTCGGAAATGCTATTATCGCTTCAGTGCTGATTGCACTTGCAAATGCAACAATTGGGTTCATCCTAAGGCTATTAACTTTCCCGATTAATTTTTTAACCCTGGGATTGGTATCATTTATCATCACCGTTTTAATGATTTTACTGGTTGATAACATGATGACCTCTTTTAATACATCAGGCTTTATTGCTGCAGCATTTTTAGCGGTTGTGGTTGCTTTGATTAAGGCTGTATTTAGTGCTATTGCGGGAGAGAAGGAATAATTCAGTTTTCAGTTGGCAGTTTTCAATTCAAACTGCCAACTGAAAACCGCCAACTGGCAACTAACGAATAACCTCTCTTGATATCACCATTTTCTGGATCTCAGAGGTGCCTTCGTAAATCTGGGTAATTTTTGCGTCTCGCATCAACCGTTCTACGTGATATTCTTTAACAAAACCATAACCGCCGTGTACCTGTACAGCTTCTACAGTTACATCCATAGCCACTTTCGAAGCAAACAACTTCGCCATGGAACCCGCCTGTGTATAGGGCAAACCCTGATCTTTTAGCCAGGCAGCCTTATAAACCAACAACCTGGCAGCTTCAATCTGTGTCGCCATATCAGCCAGTTTAAAAGCGATAGCCTGATGCTCAGCAATGGGTTTCCCAAATGATTTACGTTCTTTTGCATACTGCGTTGCCAATTCGAAAGCGCCTTGTGCAATACCCAAAGCCTGGGCCGCAATACCAATCCTTCCTCCTTCTAATGTTTTCATGGCAAATTTGAACCCAAAACCGTCTTCACCAATTCTATTTTCTTTTGGCACTTTAACATCGTTAAACATCAACGAATGCGTATCAGAGCCACGGATGCCCAGCTTATTCTCCTTCGGCCCAACAGTAAACCCCTCCATTCCTTTTTCTACGATAAAAGCATTTATACCTTTATGTCTTAATTCGGGATGGGTTTGTGCAATAACCAGGTAAGTTGATGCGGTACTTCCGTTTGTGATCCAGTTTTTGGTACCATTAAGCAGATAATAATCTCCTTTATCTTCGGCTGTTGTACGTTGCGATGTGGCATCAGATCCGGCTTCGGGCTCTGACAAGCAAAAAGCGCCTATTTTTTCGCCGGCAGCCAGCGGCTTTAGATATTTTTCCTTTTGGGCTTCAGTACCGTAGGCTTCTAAACCGTAACAAACCAATGAATTATTTACCGAAACCACAACAGATGCAGACGCATCTATTTTTGAAAGCTCTTCCATGACCAGCACGTAAGAAATGGCATCAAGTCCGCTTCCATTATATTTTTCATTCACCATCATCCCTAAGAAGCCGAGTTCTCCAAGTTTTTTTATCTGCTCGGCCGGAAATTTCTGATGCTCATCTCTTTCAATTACGCCAGGCTTTAATTCTTGCTGCGCAAAATCGCGGGCAGCTTGCTGAATCATTAATTGCTCTTCACTTAATTCAAAATGCATAACATTTATGTATAAAAGGTTAGTAAATCAAATGTAGCATTTCTGATTGAAATTACTATGGCTGCATAGTAATTTATTTTTAAACTCGTTGGCTGTTGTAAGGTATATTAGTAAGGCCTATTGCTTTAACTAAATGTTTCTTTTATTTTTTGGAAAGCAAGAGCAGTAGTTCCCGGGCTCTGATAGCCCTGCCTTTTGCTTTACCTGTGAAACAGGCGTGCACACAAAAAAACAAAAGAATAGTGCATAAACCGGGATAATGCTGTCGGTCAGGTTTATTAACAAAAAGGTAGTTGTACTATTAAGCCAACGAAAACCCGTATAGCCGCAATAAAAGATTTATTTAGTGGTATGGACTGCATTAACACTGGAAACGGCATCCCTTTTGGTTAAGATGAAAAACAAACTTAAAATCCCTAAAACCAGGATTAGCAAAAACTGTGAGGAATGAATAATGGTTGAGTAAGCTAAGCCATCTTTAAAAGATATGCCATACAATACCAGTGACTGGGCAACCATCCAGTGAAAAACACCGATACCGCCCTGAACAGGTGCCGCCATAGCAAAACCTGAAAATACAATTGCTGTAAATGCAGCATTTAAATGTAAATCTGAACTACTTGGAATGGAAGAAAAAGCAAAATACATAGAAAGCAAGTAGAAAGCCCAAATACCAAGGGTGTAGGTTAGGAACAAACCTTTTTTTTTCAACTTGCTGTAAGAGCCAAAACCCTGACGAAGATTCACAAAAATGCGTAAGAATTTTTTACCAAATTTTTGACGGAGAAAATATATTGAAATAACAATGAGCAGCAATATAACAGCACTAAAACCAATTAACCACCAATAGTTAACCGCATTTAATTTTTTAGCCAGATTGCGATATATGGTTTGATAAAGGAAGTCGGCTACGATATCATATTGAAAGATCAGCATCGCCAAACTAGTCAGAAAAAGCATCACTACATCAAACAGCCGCTCGGTAATTACGGTTCCAATAGAAGCAAACATAGGTACCTTTGCTGCTTTACGGATAACGGAACAGCGACCAATTTCGCCAAAACGCGGCAAAGCCAGATTGGCCAGGTAACCGATCATTACAGCGTGGTACGCATGCCAAAAGCCTACATCGTAATGAATAGACTGATATAACATCCTCCAGCGCAAAGCCCGCAACACATGGGCAATTAAAACCGCAATGGCAGAAATAATTACCCAAAAGTAATTTGCTGTTTTAATTTCCTGCCAAATCTTTTCTAAATCCTGACCCCGAAAAGCTAAATACAACACCCCTATTCCTATTAAAAACAGGATGATAAATTTTAGCGCTGTTTTGAGGTCGAATGTCACAAGGTTATTTTAGCAAATGATTATTATCATCAGGGAAAACCAATATCGGATTATATTTTTTGGCCTCTTCTATTGGCAATGCACCATATGACATAATAATGAGCACATCACCTAACTGAGCCAAACGGGCTGTTGCACCATTTAAACAAATGGTTCCCGTTCCGCGCTCACCTTTTATTACGTAAGTTTCGAAACGTGCACCATTATTATTATTTACAATCTGCACCTTTTCATTAGCAATAATGTTAGCCGCATCCATCAAATCCTCATCTATCGTAATACTGCCTACATAATTCAATTCGGCTTGTGTTACCCTAACACGGTGTATTTTCGATTTTAATATTGTGATAACCATTTGGCAAAGTTAGTAATCAGTTTGGAGTTTCACACTAAAGGAAGACGTAATATGGAAAATGGATGATGGTTGGTTATATACGTCATGAAAAGAGTCATATATGATGGTTCATGGTAAATAGCTCCAGGGCCCCTGCCGTTAACCCTAAGACGATGAGCAATTATCTTACACCTCTTTCATTTTACCGCTCCTATTTTCCATCACTTTATAATCATATTATCAATCAATCTCGTTGAACCCACCTTTGCAGCAACCAGGGCGACCAGGTTATCTTCATCTTTTGATTTGGCTGGCTCCAGTGTATTGCCATCGGCAATGGTAAAATAGTCGAGTTCAACCCCTTCTATGCCCTGATAGTATGCTTTTGCCTTATCTACCAGTTCTGCAAGTGGATATTCATTAAAATGATCGACAACGAACTGCAGCGATTTACTCAAGACAAGTGAATGCAGGCGTTCATCAGTTGATAAATGGATATTCCGGCTGCTCATCGCTAAACCATCATCTTCGCGGATAATAGGACAGGTAATAATGGTAATAGGCAATTTAAAATAAGACAGCATATTTTTAATCATCAATACCTGCTGGAAATCTTTTTGTCCGAACATTGCCACATCGGGTTCTACCGCATCAAACAGTTTTTTCACAATCTGCGTTACGCCCTGGTAATGGCCTTTCCTAAACTCGCCTTCCAATAAAAATTCGGCTTTACCTAAATCTATATGCCATACCTCATCAGCACCATTCGGATACATCTCTTCAACATTTGGCATAAACACAGCGTTACAGCCGGCATCGGCCAGCATCGCCAGATCATGCTCGATCGGCCGTGGGTATTTTTCCAGATCTTTAGGATCGGTAAACTGTGTAGGATTTACAAAAATACTGCAGATAATAACATCTGCATTTTGCTGGGCCAGTTTGATCAGTGAGATATGGCCGTTGTGCAGAGCGCCCATGGTGGGCACCAACGCTATTTTTTTAGCTGAAGCTTTTAATGGCTGCAAAAAAGCCTTAAGCGCTGCTTTGGTTTTAAATATTTCCAATTTTGGACAATCTAAATTAAAGCTGTAAAGGTGTAAATTAATCTAAATGAAACCAAACAAATGCTTGCTATATTGATAAATAGTATTATTATGCTTACCTTTGCAGCTCATTATCTTTTATTTAACTTAATATTTTCTTAAAATATGGAGATGGCAAAAACGAAGCTGCTGATTGTTACACACGAGATGTCGCCTTTCCTCGAGCTTACTAAAATTTCTGAAATTACGCGTCAATTGCCACAGGCTATGCAAGAAAAAGGATTCGAAATCCGCATCTTGATGCCAAAATTTGGTAATATCAACGAAAGAAGAAATCGTTTACATGAAGTAATCCGCTTATCGGGAATGAACATCATTATTGATGACAACGATAACCCTTTAATCATCAAAGTAGCCTCCATCCCAGCTGCACGCATGCAGGTTTATTTCTTAGATAACGAAGAATATTTCCAGCGCAAACAAGTATTCAGAGATGCCAGCGGAAAATTTTTCGATGACAATGATGAACGCACGATTTTCTTCTGCAAAGGCGCATTAGAGACGGTTAAAAAATTAGGTTGGGCACCAGATATTGTTCACTGCCATGGCTGGATGAGTGCTTTGGTTCCTGCTTACATCAAAACCACTTACAAAAACGATCCTACCTTTAAGAATTCAAAAGTAGTTTATTCTGTTTATGAGGATGGTTTTACAGAAAAATTGAATGCAAATTTTGCTACCAAAGCAGTGATGGCCAATATGACGGAAGATGACACTAAAGCATTTTTGCCATCGGACTGTGACAGCATGCACATTGGCGCCATAACCCACTCAGACGCAGTGGTTTTAGGAGACGAAAACTTAAACCAGGATGTGTTAAAATTTGTTAAAGATTCCAATAAGCCAACATTAGCTTTTAACTTAACCGAGAATTTTGAAAACTTCTACAACTTCTATGAAGAGATTTCAAATGATGAATTGGTTTCAGTAGCTTAATCAGGTATTATTATTTTAAATATGAAATTTACAAAACAAGACTTATTAACCCTGTTGATAAGTCTTTTTCTTTTTGCATCATGTAAAAACCCCGATGGTGTTGGTTTAGATGTTGACCCTAATACAGCCATTACCGGAACTTTGGTTGTATCACCTGTTACCACACAACTCGTACCAGAGGCGGCCGCTAATACTTCAGGGCTGAGCCGCTATCCGTTAGGTTACATGACCGATCCTGTTTTTGGTAAAACAGAGGCAGGTATAGCAATGACTGTTTATCCGGCGAGCACCAGTTATGATTTTGGAACGGCACCTCAACTTGACTCGGCCGTTTTAGTATTAAAGTTTGACGAAACGAGCACGGTGACCAAATTTTATGGTGACACCACAAATTCTAAATATAGCATAGATGTATTTCAACTGGCAAATAAGGTAACCAATTATAAAAGTTCTGATGTTCAGGCTATCAATAATACTTTATTAGGCAATTTTACAGGCAAACTGGCTCCAAATACAAAACAAAAGGTATATGATATTGTTAGCGGCAAAGCCGATACTTTAAAAACCGTACCGGCGCAGATCAGAATACCGTTAAACAAGGCATTTATACAAAACGCCATACTTAATCAGGGTACAGCAGGAACCGCAACAGATACCAAATTTATTGAATCTTTTAAAGGTTTGTATGCACAGGTTAATAAAACATCTTCTACAGGCGTTGGCGGAATTGCATTCTTTAACTTTTCGGGAACTGATTCTTACCTGCAACTGGTTTGGAAAAAAACGAATACTTCCAACGGCGTAGATACTGCAACTGTAAATTTCCCTATCGGAAAGCTAGTTTCAAACGGTAGTAGTGGTTCTTTTATTTCGGGTATAGCTGCCAGTATTAAACACGATTACACTGGCACAGAAATACAGAAACAAATTGCTGTTCCAGTTCCACCAGATCCAGCTCAACAGTATAGCGTAACCTATTTACAAGGTTTAGCCGGTGTGAAAACCAAATTAAAGTTCCCGGAATTGATAAACTTTACCAGCACTTACGGAAAAGCGATTATTAATAAAGCAGAATTAGTGGTAGAAATTGGCGAAAGTACGCCTGCATATCCTTTTAATGCCGCCCAACGGCTTTCTTTATACCGTTGGGACATTGCGCAGCAGCCTGCGAACATACCTGATTACACAACATTTTCAAGTAGCACTTCTGGCGGTGCTGCACTTTTTGGCGGTTATTTCGACTCGTTGAAAAAACGCTACATCTTTATCGTAACTAGCTATGTACAGAGCCTGATTGATAAAAACATGGAAGACTATGGCACATTCCTGGCGCCTACATCTTATACTGATTTTCAGAGTGTGCCAAGTGCCACATCTGCTGAAAGATCGGTTATAGGCGCTGGCAGTGCAACCCCAAATAAGATCAAGTTAAATATTTATTATACGAAGATTAATTGATAATCTTCATGAGATCATCAGAACTCCTGCCTGTAAACCAGCAGGAGTTTTTTTGTTTTAAGATTAAAATTAAGCGCATAAAAAAAGCTACCTCTCATCAGGTAGCCTTTAAAAATTACTTTAAATTGCTGATTAAAACGGAAGATCACCGTTTTCATCTGAAGGGCCAATTGTAAATTCATCATCAATTTTAGTTTCAGTGTGTTGATGGGCAGGCGTTGTTGGATTTTGCTCAAAATCGCTTTTTCTACCCAACATGGTAAAGTTCTCTGCAACGATTTCAGTTACATATTTTTTTACCTTTTCTTTATCTTCAAAGGATCGTGTTCTTAGTTTGCCCTCTATATAAACCAGTTTGCCCTTTTGCAGGTATTTGGAGGCGACCTCGGCCAATCCACGCCATAATACAATATTGTGCCATTCTGTTTGCTCTACTCTCTTACCGTCTTTGTTGTATGTTTCCGATGTAGCTAATGGAAAGCTGGCTACTGTTACGCCACCGTCTAAATGCCGTACTTCAGGGTCTTTGCCTAAATGGCCTACTAAAATAACTTTGTTAATCCCAGACATAAATATTTTTGGTTAGTTGTTTTCTTTTACAAATGCGCCATATAAGATGGTTATTATTCCATTTTGTCCTTATAAAAATATTCCTGAACAAAATCATGGATTACTTTTGGCTGCGGCAACTCATCTAATTTATTCAAAGAAACCCAATTAAGTTCCTTTTGTTTATTAAAGTTAAATATATAATTTTTTAATGCAAAAAATTGCACATGGATTATTTGGTGTGTTAAAACGTGTTTTTTAGCACTTATCAAACTAAATTCTGCATGATTTCCAAATACTGATTTTACCTGATCAATAAATAATGAATCTTTCCATTCATATTGTTGAGTCGTTTCTATACTAGGGAAATCATATAAATGCTGCCAAACATCACCCGCCTGCCTCTCTCTTATCAACACCCTGTCGTCTTCAAAACAAATAAAATAATTGAGGTATCGATGTTTCTGTGCGGCTTTACGGATTTTAACCGGTAACGCATTTACCTGATCATAATTGAAAGCATAACAATCCTGACTGAGCGGACAAATGCCGCAATTGGGCGATTTTGGTTTACACTGTATTGCCCCAAACTCCATAATAGCCTGGTTATAAAGGGCAGGATCTTCCTTATATAACAAATCGTTCGCCAAAGCATAAAACTCTTTTTTACCAGCAGGGCTATTTATTGGAGTAGCTAAACCATAAAACCTGGACAGCACCCTGAACACATTTCCATCTACCACAGCCCGTGCTTCTCCTGAGGAAAATGAAGAGATTGCTGCAGCAGTATACTCACCAATTCCTTTTAATTTTATGAGCTCATCATGCAGATTCGGGAAGATTCCACCATAATCCTGCACCACAATACGGGCTGTTGCATGCATATTCCTTCCTCTGGAATAATAACCCAAACCCTGCCAAAGCTTTAGAACTTTGGCTTCTGTTGCATGGGCAAAGTCGGTAACTGTTGGGAAATTTTCCAAAAACCGATTGAAGTATGGAAGCCCCTGCTCTACTCTGGTTTGTTGTAATATAACCTCTGATAACCAGATGGTATAAGCATCATTGGTGTGCCTCCATGGCAGGTCCCTTTTATTGATCAGGTACCAATTGATGAGTTCATTTTGAAATGTCATTACCGCAAATTACGGTCTATTTATCCAATTAAAAAAAAACTTGCAATAGCCTGATAAGTCTGCCGATAAAAAAATCATCTTTTATTTCCCTATCTCATTAAAAAGCAATACTTTTGCAACCCCAAAACAGTAGTAATATTAAAACATAATATATAATAAATAATAAAATATGACTAAGGCAGATATTATTTCAGAAATATCAACAAAAACCGGAATTGAGAAGGTTGATGTACAGGAAACAGTTGAGGCATTTTTCAAGGTTATCAAAACTAGCATGATTGGCGGTGAAAATGTATACGTTAGAGGCTTCGGGAGCTTTGTTGTTAAAAAGAGAGCGCAAAAAACTGCGAGAAATATCTCAAAAAACACTGCAATAATCATCCCTGAACACTTCGTTCCTAGCTTTAAACCAGCAAAAGTATTTGTTGATAAAGTGAAAAGTAATTCAAAAAAAATTAAAGTAGAAGCCTAAGTCTTAATATATGAATAGCAACATCAGATCAAAACAAACCATTGTTATTGGAGCGATTGTATTGCTTGTTGCATTCTTATTTACCAGAGACATTAAGGGTTTGGTTAAACCAACGGAAGAAAATGGAAAAATGCCTTCAAGTGGCCAAATGGCCGGAGCGGCATCTCCATCACCAGCATCGGTACTAAACCTCGAAACTTCCTCTACAGCTGCAAAGAATGTAATCAATAAAAATTTGGCTACAGATATTACAGCTTTAGAAAACAGCTACAAAGGCGCAAATGGCACAGAAAAGATTCAATTTGCCAAACAATTGGCCCAGAAATGGGACGATGTTGAACAAATTACCCCATCTGCCCTGTATTTAGAAGTTGTAGCCGAAGGCGAACCATCCACAAAATCGTGGTTAGCTGCCGGAAATCAATTTATAAAAGCTTTTGAAAGCACACAAGACAGCTTAGCGCAGCCTGCTTTACTGCAAAAAGCGAATATGTCTTACAAAAAAGCATTAGAGAAGGACTCTACAAACATTGAAGCTAAAACAGGCTTAGGTGTAACCATAGTAAACGGCTTGGGCGCACCAATGCAAGGTATTGCAATGTTGTTGGAAGTTGTGGCTAAAGAACCTAAAAATGTAAAGGCCAATATGAATTTAGGGTTGTTCTCGATAAAATCAGGTCAGTTTGACAAAGCAATTCCCCGTTTTAATACGGTAATTGCTACAGCTCCGACCCCTGAAGCCTATTTTTATTTAGGAACAGCTTTAGAAAATTTAGGCAGAAATAAAGAAGCAGTTGATGCTTACCTATCAAGCAAAAAATTAGCGGCTAACCCAACCTTATCTTCTTTTATTGATAAGAAGGTGGCTGAACTAAAGAATAAAAATTAATTAACAGATTAATAAAAACATTTAAAACTTAAAACTATGCCAAGCGGTAAAAAAAGAAAAAGACATAAAATGGCTACCCACAAACGTAAAAAACGTTTAAGAAAAAACAGACATAAGAAAAAATAGTTTCTTATTTTGATTAAGCCAGTTAAACCTCATAGCAAACGCTATGAGGTTTAAACAATTTATATGATTTTTAAATTGTATATCTTTTTGGCTATGTCACTGTTTTTATTTACTATCCATTTGTTAATAGGCGAAAGCCTTAAATCTGTAGCTGTTGGTAAAAGAATTAATTATCAATTCGACTCCTGCCGGAGTTACCATAGCGTTGATTGAAGACAA
>Ga0182006_1000225_pt1 | contig 54660 bp, 48 predicted proteins | sample Sormic07211104_1_FD_123022 | JGI IMG/M metagenome (GOLD analysis project Ga0182006, IMG submission 123022) | Rhizosphere microbial communities from Sorghum bicolor, Mead, Nebraska, USA - 072115-104_1 MetaG | ecosystem: Host-associated > Plants > Roots > Rhizosphere | place: USA: Nebraska...
CAGCACGCTACGTGCACCTTGGGTGTCGATCAAAAGCAGGTCGTAACGGGGGCGGAAATCGTCGAGTAAATTGCGCAGCCGTAATCGCCCGTCAGGGGCGCGCAGCAGTAATGTACTCAACTGGCCTTGAGCGTCGTTGGAGATGATGAGGTCGAGCCCTGCAATCACGGTCCTGGAAACAGTCTGTGCAGGCGTTGTTAAGTTGAGTGCGATGAGCTCGTACGTCCCGGCAACGGCTTTCTGGCTCAAGGCGTAATAGCTGGAGAGGGTGGGTTGGCTATCCAGGTCGAGCAATAGGACACGTAGACCAGCATCCGCCAGCAGGCCACCGAGATTGGCGGCTACTGTGGTTTTGCCTACTCCACCTTTGGTGGAAACCACCGATACCACATGCATGGCATCAAGCCTGCTGGCCTAGGCGTTCAACCACCCACTGCTCGACTTCCAGCGAGTCCCAGCCGACTGCACGCAATCCAATGCGTTTAGCTTGAGGAAATTTGCCTTCCTTCATCAGGTTATAGATGTGCGCGCGCTTGAAGCCGGTTTTTCGTTCAACGTCATCACGGCGCATAACGTAGCGCTCAGCATTTGGACGACTGGCGGGTTCGGTAGCTGATAGCTGATCTCTCATGACGAATACTCCGTAGCACATATCGGCTTGGCGAGGATGTGTGTGGCATTCAAAATCATGACGCGGGAAAAAACACCGCATATTGCGATATTCGTGGCCGCGATTTTCGGTATCAGTCCGAGCAGTCGATACTGCGTTTGGCTGCAGCGAATTTCTCCTCAAGTGTGCGCTGAGTAAAGCCTGGCCTGCCGCGGTTGTTCGCCATAAGGACGCTGATGATTGATGCTTGGCTGGTGAAGCTTGAGTAAGGGACGCCGCTGGGTGTCTTGCCAAGTAGCAGCCTGATAAATGCTTCGATTAACTGCAAATATGCTCGTTCAGATCGCTGATTAGGTTTGCTAGCATTGCGCATGCGGACAAGTAACTTGGAATTTTCATGTCGCAGATCATTTCGATCTTCGGTAAGCTCAAGAATAGTTTTTTGGGCGCGTTCGCGCTCCGCTTTGTACATCCCGAGTTCCACCAACAACGTCTTGTAAACATCTAGGGTATGAGGTGAGATGGCCTGTCTTTCGAACTGATCAAACAGGAAGTCGGGTTTCTCCGTTGGGTAGTACTGGGCAAACCAGTGCTTTAAGTGCGCGTGCCGAATGGTCAGAAAAGGAGGGTCCACAATTTCACCTGTATTCACGGTAACGCCCATGTACCCATAAGGCAATTCTTTATGACGAATCGCATCCCACAGCAGTCCCATTCTGTGACGAAGACACGGCCACTGCTTGAGTTTTCCTTCGAATAGGATCGAATACTCAGTCTCTTGTAAAATTCTGGTTTCAAACTGCATCAGCTGGCAGCAGCGGATAGCAATTTCAAGGGGGCGATAAAAAAGTTTTGCGTGAGGGTGGTTGCGATAATCTTCCATAAAGAGTTCCTGTCCGTCGATCAAGATCAGGACTGAGTATCGGGACTCAGCGCCCATATCATCATTCCTTCGTTCGGTAGAGCTAGACGTGCTTCTTTAATGTCAATGATTATCTATTGCTCGCCGTTTGTCGAAGGTTCTGGGACGAATGACCTCCGTAACGGATGCTGCCGCCCTTGACGCTGCCGGTTTGTCTTAGATCGAGCGAGGCGGATATTGCTCGCTCGGGCCTTTATCAGGAGCAAATCACTACCATGGGCCACAAAGTGACAACTCGCAGCAAAAAAATCTGCTCTTTCGCAACTCTTGCCAGTCTTTAGTAGGCTTGGGTGGTCGCGGTCGAAAGTTTTCCCGACCGAGAGAGCTTTGCACCCTCCCTCGGACGACTAGTCATTGCTCTACCAATTCAAAGGATATTCCGTTATTAAGCGCACCTCATCCAATGAGGTGCCGAAGTCATTGCGATACGTTGCCTGGCGAATCTTGAAACTCAGTTTTTTTGCCGGGCCACTTTGTACAACATAAGCGAGCTGCACGTTTCGTTCCCATTCGGTGGCGTCGGTGACGCCGGAGGGTAGAGTGATGTTATCGCCATGTACATAGCGAACCATAAAGGCAAGACCCGGTATCCCAAGAGATGCGAAATTATAATCGTAGCATGCCTGCCAAGATACTTCGTCTTCTCTTACGAAATCACCAAATTGGATGTAGTTAGCCAGATAGTTGCTGTCACCGCCATCAACGCCGTATGAGTAGGCGCCCTTGCCGTGAACTTGCTGGTTCGCTACAGCAAAGGTATGCGGCCCATACAGATAGGTGGCTTTCAAACTGAACGCACGGTTGTCCAACTCGCCTCCACGTTGTTGACCGCTGCTTTTGAGGTCATAACCTCGAAAGTCAAATGTTAGCGTCTGTCCTGTATTGACAGGCAACGTCCAACTGGCACCCACATAGGTTTTGTCCCAGTAGTCCTCAACATGTGACCCGTAAAGCGATGCGCTAAGCGACGGGGTGAACTTATAAGTGGCGCCGAGGAAGTCAGCTTTAGTCAAAGGCGATGAGTCGTGAGAGGTCCGCTCCTTGAGCGTCATGGAGGTGATATGTCCGGCCTCAATGGTCAGATTGGCAATCTCCTGGCTATTCAAATAGAAGCCGCGTGCGGTTTCGGGAAGCAAGCGCGAATCGCTGTTGGTGAAGACGGGAGTGTTTAAAATCTGATCACCATACTTCAATACAGTTTGCGACACTTTTATTTTGATTGCTCCGCCAGCCTTAGAGTAATCATCCTGCGCATGGTCGACACCGGCCTGACGGTTGCCGCTGCTCGGTAATAGCCCGGTATTAATGCGATCAGAGCTGCTGTCCAGTTTCATCCCGTACATGCCGATTAGGTCCAGACCGAAACCCAAGGTGCCGGAGGTGAAGCCCGAGTTGAAAGTGCCGATAAAGCCCTGTGCCCATTCCTCACGGTAGTTCTGAGGGGCGTTAGCCTGGTGATAATCACGGTTGAAATAATAGTTACGACTCAGCAACTGGGTCTTGCTGTCCTTGAAAAATGGCGATTCGGTCAAATCCTCTGCGCAACTCCACTGGGAGGTGGTGGCGGCGAGTACCGCTGTGCACAACGCTGGTAATTTGTTCATGGTGGGTTATGTCCGTAGTGGTAAGGGCAGTCTTCAATCGATTGCTTTCTGGTTATGGGTACAGCTTTTTTTGGCCGCAGAAGTCCTCACGGCGGTACTAGCGCCGCAGCGGGGACTTTGCGTCAAAGGGTCAGGCGTGCAGCGAGATCAGCAACTAGCCAGTGGTGGGTACAGCGGCTGCGGCGAATCGGGAGATGTCGAACTCGTTTATCGGCGTACTGCTGGCTCCGGTGGCAATGAGTTCGGCCATGACGTCGCCCACTCCCGGACCCAACTGAAAACCGTGGCCGCAGAAACCGAAGGCGTAAAATAATCCATCGACCTGGCTGCTGGCACTTATGATGGGCCGGTCATCGGCGGTATAGCCTTCGACCCCGCTCCAAGTTCGGATCACATTGACATTCGACAAGCTGGGGGCAAGGCGGCGTAAACGACCCAGTTGCTCCACAACGGCCTTCGGATCAGGTGGTGACAGAAGCGCGGAGGCGTCCAGATGAGTGTGATAGCCGCCTCCAAATACGATGTTTCCGCGCGTCACTTGACGGAAATAGACGATTTCGCTTTTGATTTCAGAAAAAACCCCAACCACTTCCTTAAATCGATAGGGCAGGGGCTCGGTCACAGCCATATGGGGCCCCCGTAGTTCGATAGGTACCGTTTCCCCGAACTGCGAAGACAAGCGGCTGCCCCAGCCGCCTGCTGTAATCAGTACCTTGGCGGCATTGAAGGTTTCACCTGCGCAGCTCGTCAACGTGAAATGATCACCGTTTTTTTCGACTCGGTTGATTTCGACTTGCTCGCGCAGCACCGCGCCCTCACGGACTGCCGCACGGGCAAACGACGGGGCTGCAAGCCTGGGATTGGCGTGCCCGTCATACGGGGCATGGGACGCGGCGAGTACATCAGGACCAAGATAGGGAAAGCGCTGACGCATTTCTTGACCCTGATAGATCGTCAGCCCAAGTTCGCTCAGTTGTGGATTACTGTTGTACGTACGCAGCAATTCGAGTTCCGACTCTCTGTAGCACGCACGCACATGGCCGGTAGGAATGAACTCCAGGTCCTCGCCGATCAGCTCGGGCAAGCGCCCCCAAAGCGCTCTGGACCGATTAGCCAACGGGATCTGGGACAGAATGCGGCCCTGACGGCGCACATTGCCAAAATTAGTACCGCTGGCGTGCTGGCCCACCAGGCCTCGCTCAAGCATGAGGACTTTAAGACCACGTCGTCCCAGAAAGAAGGCGCTCGCCGCGCCCATGAGACCAGCGCCTACAATGATTACGTCGGGGTGCCGGCTATTCATTTAACGGACTCCTTGGATGCCTCAGTCGCTGGACTGACTTGCAATGGTCGAACGGGAGCCTGGCCTCGCAAGCGGCCGACTGTTTCTACCGGTACGTGGGCGGCGCTGGCAATGATCTGGGCTCCAGCCTCCGCACAATAACGGCCTTGGCAACGGCCCATGCCGACACGGCTGAACGCCTTAGCGCGATTAGCTTCGCAGGCATGTCTTTCCCGTACCACGGCACGTAAATCGCCGGCGGTTATACATTCACAGCGGCAAACAATCGCCTCGTTCGGCAACTGCGCCGCGTGGTCTGCGGGCCACGGAAACGCTTGAGCCAGGCCCATGCGGAAGCGGTCAAGAGCCTTGAGCAAGATGCGCTGCTGGAGTACAAATTCCGCATCGATCGCAAATCCAAGGTCTGACAGCACTGAGGTCGCCATCAATCGCCCCGCGGCTTCAGCCGCATCGGCTCCGCGGACACGTGCACAGTCGCCGGCGGCATAGACGTTGGGGCGGGAAGTGCGGTAATCATCGTCAAGCTGCATGACCCATTGGCCTGTCTCGCGCTCGAAACCGAAGGCGCATTTGGCCAGGTCGGCTAACTGGGTCTCAGGCCGCAAGTGATAGCCAACTCCGACGGCGTCGCAAGCCAAACGCTGGTATCGGCCTGCACTATCAAACCAGGAAACCGCGCAAACGCCCGACGTCTGGTCGCCTTGAATTTCGTCCGGGCGTATGCCGGTATGGATAGGGACCCGGGCCCTCCATAAGCGCCACATCAATTGCAAACCGGTAAGCATTACCATGGGGCGTGCAAGCATCATCGGCAATGCCTTGAGGCGTTGAGATAGCGCTGAGGTGTCAAGCACCGCGGCCACTTTGGCGCCCGCCTTGACGTACTGCGCAGCGACCAGATACAGCAACGGCCCTGTGCCCATGAAGACTACGCAATGGCCGATGGATACAGCTTGAGCCTTGAGTGCGATCTGCGCTCCACCGAGACTGAACGTTCCTGCGTGATGCCAACCTTTGACCGGCAACAATCTGTCCGTGGCCCCGGTGCAAAGAATCAGCCGATCAAATTCGACTTCGCGGTGTTCGCCCTTGCATGAGGCATACAAGGTTTTCCCGGAGATTCCCCAGACGCAGGTTTCCGGCCAGTAATCGATATGATCAAGCAGACTGTCGAAACATTCATGCAAGGCCTTGGCTTTGCTTGCTTCGGTGCCATAGAGTTGACTGTATCCACGGGTGAATCCCGAAGGCTGGCGTCGATAGATCTGTCCGCCGTCTCGGTTGTTTTCGTCGATGACCAGAGGACGGATCCCGTAGCTCACCAGCACTTGGGCACAACGGGTACCGGCGGGGCCCGCACCTACGATGACTACACGAGGTTCCATGCCGCCTCCGGGGAGCGAGTGATTAACGACAATCCTTCCCGAACAATGGTGCTACATGCACGTAGTCGCTCGCCGTCAGTAGTCCAAATCCAACAATCCTGGCATGCACCCATCAGGCAGAAGCCTGCTCTGCTACCCTTATCGAATTCAGACTCCCGCAAGCTATTGGTATGGGAAAGAATCGCAACCATGAGGGTATCGCCCTGCAAAACTTCCACGTGTTGACCATCTATCTGGATAGTGATCTGCGGCCGCGCATGCTCGGCCAAACGCTTGAATCTGCCGGTCATACGGTCTCTCCTTGACTTACCCACGGTTGATGATACTGCATACGCGCAAGGTCCTCGGCGCTGCGATGGCAAAGAACAAGATTGCCCTGGGGAAAGCGCTTGAGTGGCGGTGCGATGGTGTCACAGACGCCCTTGATATGGGCTGGGCAGCGGTTGCGGAAGGTACACAGAACCGCTGGGTCGCTACCAGGGGGTAGGGGAACTGTATTCCAAACCGGAACAGGCTGATCGTCGAGCCAGTGACGCCGCATTTGAGGTACCGAACGCGTCAGCAGATCGGTGTAGGGATGCAAGGGGCCACGGCTCAATGTCTGGCGACTGCCTACTTCGACTTGGTGACCTGCATAGAGTACGACGACTTCATCACAAAGTTCTTTGACCGTCGAGATATCATGACTGATGAACAGGTACGACAAACCTAGTTCGCGACGCAATTCGATCAACAGCGCAACGATAGCGGCACCGACCACTGTATCGAGCGCTGACGTCACCTCATCGCAAAGGATTACCGACGGTTCGGCAGCCAGCGCCCTAGCTAAGTTAACGCGCTGTTTTTGACCTCCGGATAACTCACTGGGGTAGCGGCTTATTACGCTAGCTGGAAGTTGCACCAGATCGAGCAACTCCATAACGCGCTTCTGTTGCTGTACGCGGCTCATACGACGGTAGATTTGCAGCGGACGACTAAGAATTTGCGCGATACTTTGAGAAGGATTCAAAGCGGTGTCGGCGTTCTGATGAACCAGTTGGATTTGACGAAACTGCTCGGGAGTACGTTTGGACAGAATGCCTGGCAACCGTTGGCCGCCAAATATCAACTCCCCTCGCGCAGCGGGAAGAAGCCCGGCGATAGAGCGTGCCAGGGTCGACTTGCCTGAGCCGGACTCGCCAATGATGCCGATGGATTGCCCACGGTGGAGATCGATATTGATGTCATACAACACTTTGATCGCGGGCAGGCCTTGTGAGTCCTTGTCGCCATAGCCGGCAGTCAGTCCGGATATCTGCAACAGGGCGTTCTGCATCGGCTTTACAAAGAGTGATTGTGTGACGTTCGGAGGCTGGGCGGCTTGCATAAGCTCGCGCGTGTAGATGTCGGTGGGAGCCAGAAGCACCTGGTCGATAGTGCTCGCTTCTCGCACACTGCCGGATTTGAGCACCAGAATCTGGTCGGCCATCTGCGCCACGACAGCCAGGTCGTGGGAAACATAAACTGCGCTGATACCGCGCTCGCGCATGACTTTTTTGAAGGTGCGCAATACTTCGATCTGGGTCGTTACATCCAGCGCCGTGGTGGGCTCGTCAAGGATAATCAGCACCGGGTCGGTGATTAACGCCATTGCCGCCATCACGCGCTGGAGCTGCCCACCAGATACTTGGTGGGGATAGCGTTCACCAATGGTTTTTGGGTTGGGCAGCGCTAGTGCTTCGAACAGTTCAATGGCGCGCTCGCGCGCCTGAGCGCGGTTCATCAAGCCGTGTATCAGTGCCGCCTCAATGACCTGTTCCATCAACCGTTTGGATGGGTTGAATGCCGCTGCCGCGCACTGCGCAATGTAAGCGACAGTGCGGCCACGCAGCTTATGCAGTTGTGCGTTGTTGAGAGAGAGGACCTGAATGTCGTCTACCCGCACCGTTCCGCCGCTCAGGCGACAACCCTCGCGAGCGTAGCCCAGCAAGGACAGGGCGATGGTGGTCTTGCCGGAGCCAGACTCACCGATCAACGCCATGACTTCACCCTTGCGTAGCGTGAAGCTTACTCCTTTGACGATTTCGGTTTCGCTACCATCTACACCGTCAGCGGTCACTCGCAGGTCGATCACTTCTACCAGATCGGTCATGTCAGAATCCTCTCCGGTGCCGCGCCGACAAACTGTCGATGAGCAAATTAACGCCGATGGTCAACGTACCAAGGCTGATAGCCGGCCAGAGCACAGCAGGTACGCCCTGGCTCAGCCCCGAAATATTCTCCCTGACAAGGGAGCCAAGGTCTGCGGCCGGTAGTTGTACGCCAAGCCCTAGAAAGCTCATACCACTTAGCAGCAGCACGGAAAATACGAACCGCATGCCGAAGTCGCTCAGGATTGGCCCCATCATGTTGGGCAGCATTTCCCTGGCGGCGATGTAAAAACGGCTTTCGCCGCGACTGCGCGCAACCAGCACGTACTCCATCTGTGCAATGTTTAACGCCAGGCTCCGGCAGATTCGAAAGCAACCGGGACTATAGGCGAGCACGGCCATGATGATTAGCAGCGGTACCGAGGAGCCGAACACCGATACCAATACCAGCGCAAGCATTTTGCTGGGCATTGATATCAACGCATCCATAATCCGGCTAACAGCTTCATCCACCCAGGTATTGGAAAGCACTGCCAACAGTCCTAACGTCACTCCGGTCAAGCAGGCCAGTACGGTAGAAATGAGTGCCAGGCCGACTGAATAACGAGCACCGTCCAGGATGCGGCTGAGCATATCGCGACCTAGGAAGTCGGTGCCCAGCATGTGTGTCCCGCTGTAACTGGCGAAAATATCCTGGGACACCATATCGCTGGGATCGAAAGGTGCCAGAAAATTGCCGAACGCCGCGACGAACAACCAGAACAGCACCAGCAGGGCGCCGATCATTGCGCTGACGGGGCGCCGTACGGATTTTTTCTTGGGCTGGCGCAGGGTATCCTCGGCGGGACGCTGCGAAGTAGCATTGTCTTGGCTCATAGGCTTCTCAATTTCGGATTGGTGATAACACCGAGCACGTCAGCGATGATCAAAAGCAGCAGATAGGCGCTGCAGAACATCATTGCGCACGCCTGTATCAGCGGCATATCGCGGTTGGCGACTCCGTCTACCATCAACTGCGCGAGCCCCGGATAGTTGAATATGGTCTCGATGATCACTGCTCCGCCTACCAAGTACGACAAACTGACAGCGATTGCATTGGCGATTGGACCGATCGTGTTCGGCAGAGCATGGCTAAGCACCACTCGCACCGGTCCAACGCCCTTCAATCGGGCCATTTCGATGTAGGGCTTGCTCATCTGATCGACCAGTGCGGCCCTAGTTAGCCGCGCCATCTGCGCGGTAATCACGCAGCACAGGGTGGCTACCGGTAACGTGTATGCACGGATGAATTCCAGCGGACTATCAATGTCCTGAACAAATACCAAAGCTGGTACCCACTGAAGCTTAACTGCGAAGATCAACACTGCCAGGGTTGCAATTAGAAACTCAGGTATCGCCACGGTGGTCATGGTCGCGGCATTAAGACTGCGGTCGAGCGCGCTACCTCGGAACATTGCGGAGGTGATGCCGATCACCAATGCCAGTGGCACAGAGATGGCGGCCGTGACAGCCGCAAGAGTTGCGGAGCTACCCAGCCGGGCGCCAATCAGGTCAGTGATTGGTGCATGGCTGGCCAACGACATTCCCAAGTCGCCCTGTAGCAACCCATAAAGCCACGCAAAATAGCGAACCACTGCGGGGCGCCCCAAGCCCATTTCTTTGCGCAACGCTTCCAATTGATCAGGGGTGGCGAATTGTCCCAACGACTGCTGAGCGGCATCACCTGGCAAGAACGCAGTGACGAAAAAGACCATCAGTGACACGACGATCAGTGTCAGTACGATGCCGCTCGCGCGTCGCGCGATATACAAAAAGGTCTTGAGGCTCATGGCCTTCTGCTCCCGGAAAAGTCTAATGCCCGCACATCAGGCCTCTAGCCACACATACTCTGCGAATTGATAGCCCATAAGACCGCCCACGGGGATCGAATCGAAACCTTGGAGCTTTGTCGAGACTCCATCCAACGTGCTAACGAACATCGGTAAGCCGATACCGCTATGCTGATGGATCAGAGTCTGCATGTCGGCATACATTTGCTTGCGTTTGGTGTCGTCGGTTTCCGCGCGTGCGAGCACTAGCAACTGATCGAATTGCTCGTTTTTCCAACCTGATTCATTCCAGGCTGCATCTGATTTGAAAAACTGTGTCAGCTGGATATTTGCAGTTGGGCGTGAGTTGATGGCTCCGAAGCCAAAGGGGTCCTTCATCCAGTGCGCATCCCAGTAACCATCTGCGGAAACACGGTTGACCGTAATATTGAGTCCGGCTAGTTTGGCTGACTGTTGTAGTACCACGGCCATTTCATTAGCGCCTTCTGGTGCGGCGGATGTCACCAGAGGCAAGCGCGCACCACTTAGCCCCGCCTTGGCAAGCAGGAACTTGGCTTTTTCCGGATCGTATGGGCGTTGCGGCAGATCGGCGAAATGATAGGGAGTGCCAGGCATTATCGGCTGGTCATTACCTATCACACCGTAGCCTAGGAAGACCGCTTTTTTGATCTGCTCACGGTCAAGAAGGAGCTTGATCGCCTCAACGACATTGGGGTCGTTGAAGGGCGGCTGCGGTAAGCGCATGACTAGATCAGTATAAGTACCTGTGTTGGTTGTCTTTATCACCGCATTAGCACTTTGCTGCACACGGCTGGCTGAGCGGGGGTTGACTGACGCGATCAGGTGCACGTCGCCGGCCAGTAATGCATTGACTCGCGATGGCTCATCGGTAATGCCAATCAGTTCGATTTCGTCGAGGTAGGGCTTGCCGGGTTTCCAATAGTTCTCATTGCGCACCGCCTGCGTGCGCACGCCAGGCAGAAATTGCGCACACTTGAAGGGTCCTGTGCCGTTGGCGGTTGTGAAAGCGGTGGTGCCGTCGGCGATGATCAGAAAATGCGATACCGCCAGGACTGCCGGTAACTCCGTGTTTGGATAGGTGAGGGTGATCTGGACTTCGTTATCGCTGATCGCTTTAACATCGGCAAATTGTTCTGCCAACGATTTGACTTTAGATCCGGTCAGCGGCTCCTTGTGACGCATCAACGAATAAACTACGTCGGCCGCAGAGAAGTTCTTGCCGTTGTGAAAGGTCACTCCTTTGCGTAGCTTGATCGTCCAGGTCTTCGCATCGTTAGTTTCAAATGATTCGGCCAGCCCCATTTGCGGGGTAAGCTTGCTATCGAAGAATGTCAGGCCGTTGTAGAAAAGATTATGTCGGGTGTAGTCCGAAGAGAATGCGCCACGGGCCGGGTCAAGAGTATCGGCCGCAGATGAGGCCGAGGCAGCGACGCGAATTTTGCCTCCTCGCTTGGGAGTAGCATGTTTGCCCGTCGGGACATCGGCGGCCCATATGGAACCACTGGTGCCGAGCAAGGCCCCAACACCGGTGGCCATCAGACCAGCGCCACCAAGCAGACGCAGCGAGTCTCGCCGTGACATACCTCGATTCAAGGCTTCGAACACCGTCGTGCTTTGTTGAGCACTGATCAGTGGGCTGCCTAGTTCTTTATCACTCATGCCTACGTCCTCTTATTATATGGAACTACTATGGATGCGCTTTGGATGTGCGTGCGGATGTTTGGGCTTGTCTCAGTATCCGTGTGGGCGGGCGATTCACGCCCATCTGTCCTGGAGTTTGTAATACGCTCCCACCAACGGTAGGAACCAGGGTTTGCCGAAGTGGCCCGGAATGGCTGGCCAGTCCAACGCACGCCATGGGTTGCTTTCGACCTTGCCCTCTAGCACATCGGCCATGATCTGCCCCATGTGTACGGACATTTGCACGCCATGCCCGCTATACCCCATGGCATAAAACAAGCCGTCATGCTCACCGGCTCGCGGCAGCCGGTCAGCCGTCATGTCAACGATACCGCCCCAGCAGTAGTCGATACCGACTGTATTAAGGGCGGGGAACATCCCCGCCAATGCCGATTCGAGGATTTTGCCGCTTTTGATATCGGAGCGAGGATTCGACATCGCGAAGCGCGCCCTACCACCGAACACAAGACGGTTGTCAACCGTAGTACGAAAGTAATTGCCGACGATGCGACTGGTTACATAAGTTCGGCGTTTAGGCAGTAATTGGTCGAGCAACTCATCGGGTAACGGCTTGGTGGCAATGACAAAGCTGCCCACAGGTGCAATACGTCGACGAAACCACTGAAAAGGACCTTTCATCGAGCCCCCGGTGGCTACCAGCACTTGGCGTGCCTCTATTACCCCTCGCGTGCTAGTTAGGAGGTGATTACCGTTAGGTAGGCGCTCAATTCCGGTGACCGCGGCCTGCTCGAATACTCGGGCTCCGTTACGCACGGCGGCTTCGCCGAGGCCAACGCCGAATTTGCCCATGTGCATCTGCGCGCCGTTGGCCTGTAGCATGCCACCAAAAAAACCGTCGGCATCCACTTCGTCACGGATCTTGTGAGCAGATATCATGCACACTTCGGGATCCACATCACGCTGAATCAGTTCACAGGAGCGGGCGATTGCATCGTAGTGTTTGGGTTTTGCCGCGAGCTTGAGCTTGCCTGTAATGCGCAACTCACAGTCGATGCCTTCACGCTCGATGAGCGTACGCACGGTTTTCACCGCGTCCGCGTAGGCTTGATAGAACCCCTTGGCAACTTCCCTGCCGCGTTGCTGAACCAGGCCGGCGTAGTCTTGAGACACCCCGGTGTTGCAATGCCCACCGTTGCGTCCGGACGCTTCCCCAACAATCCGGCCAGCCTCCAGCACCACGACGCTGGCGTCACGTTTTGCCAGGGCAAGGGCAGCGGACAGCCCAGTGAAGCCGGCGCCTACCACTACCACATCCACAATCCCTTCCACTGGGCCTTGGGCTGCGCCTATAAAAGGGGGCGCGGTGTCGAGCCAGAATGATTCAGAGGCCATGCCATGTTCCTCGTTAAGCAGCGCTGTTAGAGACCGACGATGGCAGCGAGTCCGCCAATGTCTTTGATTTCAATGTTTTTATAAAAGGGCGCGCTTGGCTCATGGCCGCGGTTGACAAACACCTTATTGGTAATGTTCATGAAGTCGGCCGGCATCAAGTCGTATCGGAAACTTGAAGAAACATGCAGGATGTCTTCAGGCCCGCAACCAAGGTTATCCAGCATGTACTCGAACGCAGCCAGACGAGGTTTATAGGCTTGACCTTGTTGTGCAGTGAAAACACGGTGGAAAGGAACGCCCAGCTTGTCTACGTTCGACATGATTTGCTCATCACTGGCATTTGAATAGATCACCAATGGAATTTCGTTGGCAATCTTTGCCAGTCCGGCTGTCACGTCGGCATGTGGACCCCAGGTCGGAACCGCGTCATAGCACTGCTGACCTTCCTCATCCTTGTAAGCAATGCCCCAGCGTTTGCATGTGCGTTCCAGAGCAGCTTTGAGAACCTGATCGAACGGTTGCCATGGTCCCAACACTTCGTCGAAGCGAAACCCGGCGAAGTCCTTGACGAATCTGTCCATCTGTTCGGCGGGGATACGGTTAGCGAACATTTGGCGGGCGAGGGGCCCCATCTGAAAGTCGGTGAGCGTGCCATAGCAGTCAAATGTGATGTATTTAGGGCGAACGACGGGCATAGCGTTTTTCCTTCATCGGATTGTTGTCTTGAAAGAGAAAGCGGCGTGGCGCTTGGGTACATGACGATTACACCATTGCTAACAACGCAGATGCCGTTTAAAGAGGCTTTAACAAAACATAAAGCACCGTTTTTACGGTGCTGCCCGGCATACTTTGCTGATTGCTTAAATAGGGTGCCAAAATCGCCTTTCGCGGTTTGATTGCAAGTTTTAGAGCCGGTTGTTCCGGCCAATATCTGTACGCATAAAAAAACCCGAGACCTCGCGGGCTCGGGCTTGAGGGTGCGTTTGTAGCATGCGCTTCAGGCGTTGAGTGCTATTGTCGCGGCGATTTCTGGAAACGCAGCACATTGTGTGTCAAACAGGGTTTTGATCAATTCACTTCCTGTAGTATCCGCCGGATGCTCGGTCAAATGCGCGTCCAAAGCATCAAATAGCCGATGTTTCAGGAAGTAGCGCCAGTTGACCGGCACACTGGAGAGACATTGAGTCAATGCGCTGTACCGTTCACGGGTCCATTTTTGCTCGAACGCCGTGCGGAACGGGCCGAAGTTGAAATGCCCCTCCATGACAGGACGGGCAGGTTGTCTCAACGCAGCAGTAGCCTCTGCATCGACGACACCATCGACAATCACGACCCCATACTCTTCGCGGGCTTGCTTCAGGGAAACGTATCCGCACTGTACGTCTTTCAGAACGCGTGCGATAGGTCGCTCGAAAGGATCGCCATAGCCGCCTGCGCCGGCACCCACCAGGCGAATGACATCGCCAGGTGCGCAATGCACCAAATCGCTGTTACCCAGTACTTCTTCTTGTGCAGTGCCTGGATTGCGAGTGAACACCGAGTTGCCTCCGGCAGTGCCGCCCAGCACGCCCCAGGAGGCGAAGCGGCTGCGGTCGCGGTTACGCGCAGTGACCAGAGATCCTGGAGAAAAGACCTGGAACTCCATGACTAGTCCCAGTCCTCCTCGGTATTTGCCAGCGCCTCCAGAGCCAGGAGCCAGACAATACTTGCGAATCAGGATTGGCACTTCTGCTTCGTTGATTTCCACCGGTGTATTTCGCAAGAATGCGTTGTTGGCACCCGAGGCATCCGGGCCATCACCGTGCGGCATGCCGCCTGCGCCGCCCCCTACAGGGCCGATTGAGGCCATCACCTGGCGACCATCGCGACCCAGCGTCTTGACGTTCATGATAGCCAGTCCGCCAGCGGAACACGCAGGCAGACGGTCAGGAAGCGCCTGAGAAAATGCTCCAAAAGTGAGCATGTGGGTCAGCTTGCAAGTCAAGCTGCGCATGCCTACCGCGGCCGGTGCGGTGGCATTGACCACCGTGCCCTCAGGCAAGATGCAGCGCACCATGCGATACACGCCAGAGTTGAGAAGGATGTCCGGCGACAATGTGTAGAGTACGTAATTGAGGCCCACCAGCATGAGCGCATGCCGCTCATGGCCACCAGTAGGAATGTTGAGTGAGGAGGCGAGTTGCGGATCGCTACCGCTGTAGTCCATCGTCATCGAGTCGCCGTGAATCCCCAGCGTTAACGCTACGCGCAGAGGCTTGCCATTGACGCTGTCCTCGTCTGCGTACTCGGCGAAGAAGTATTCTCCATCAGGCATTGCCCGAACCAATGTGCGGGCTTGCTGCTCGGCATAGTCTAGCAGCGCGTACATTCCGGATTCGTAAGTTTCGATTCCAAAATGCTCGATCATTTCAAGTACCCGACGCTCACCGGTCATAAGCATGCCGATCTGGGCCTTGAGGTCGCCGTGGTTCTGTTCCGGCGCACGTACGTTAATCGCCATAAGACGCAATAGACTTTCATCCAGCACGCCTTCGCGTACCAGCTTGCAGGGTGGGAAGCGGATGCCCTCCTGATGGATCTCGGTCAGGCTACGCGACAGCGATGCCGGCACCGCACCGCCCATATCAGTGTTATGAATATGTCCGCCGACAAAGCAGATCAGGCGTTCTTTATGGAACACCGGCTTCCACATGACGATGTCCGGCGAGTGGGTGGCAACATAACCACTGTAGGGATCGTTGGTGATACAGATATCGCCGGGGCGATAGTCGTCAATCAGATCCAGTACACCCTTGTAGTCCAGGCCGGTGTACCAAGTGGCACCAAGTGTTTTGGGCGAAGCGAAGGTCTGGCCGTCCGGTGTAATCATCGAACAGGAAAAGTCTTCAGTTTCCTTGACGAAAGTCGAATGCGCCGTGCGAACCAAGGTGTACGCCATGCTTTCGGCTGCGGCGCTGCAGTAATTGGCGAAAATCTGCAGGGTGGTGTTATCGATTGCCATTGGCTCAGTCCCCGACGTGCGCGTTGGTAAGAATAAGGGTGCCGTATACGTCCACTCGGCCGGTGAAGCCGGGCAGTACGCAGGTCGTCGTGTCGTCTTGGGCGATTACAGCAGGCCCTTCGAAGGTATGGCCAGCCAGCAGGTCATGACGTAGGTATAGCGGCGCTTGATGATATGCCCCGTCGAGCCAGACCTTGATGTGTCGGGTTATGGTCGGTTCACCTTGGCCTTCAGCTATGAGTTGCAGTCGCGGCTTGGGTGTGTCAGCGCTGATCACCAATCGCAATGACACAACCTGCACTGCAGCGTCGACGTCACAGTGGCCATATACACGAGTATGCTCATTGTGGAACGCTGCATTGAACCCGGCGACATCACCGCGTTGCAGTGCTTCAATGTTTACAGGAGTATCGAGTTCAAAGGACTGGCCCTTGTAGCGCATATCGGCCGAGACCTGAACCTTGGAGTTCTCGGCGCTGCCGGTCTCATTGATAATCCACTCTCGAGCCTGAACTTGCAGAGCTTCGAGATCATCGGCGAGGCGCTTGATGTTACTAGCCGAGACGTCGTAATAGGTGGTTTTGACGAAATCGTTGCGAGTGTCTGCAATCAAGCCGCCCAAGGCGCTTAGTACCCCGGGAGTCGTTGGAACTACGACTTCACGCATGTTGAGCGCACGGGCAAGATGGCACGCGAGCATCGGTCCGGCGCCGCCGAAGGGCAACAGGGCGAAGGTCCGCGGGTCGATACCAAAGCGCGAGACAATGCGACTGACACCGCTATACATACCTGACACTGACACGTTGATGATCGCTTCGGCAGTGCTCAATACATCGCCACCCAGCGCTTTTGCAAGGGGAGCGATCGCCGCGCTGGCGGCTGCCACGTCGACGGTAACGGCGTTGTAACCCAACTCAGCCTGGCCCAACACCCCGAGTACGGCGAAAGCATCTGTAATGGTCGGTTGGGTTCCGCCACGCCCATAGCACACAGGCCCAGGGGTAGAGCCGGCGCTCATGGGGCCCACTTTGAGTACACCAAAATCATCTACCCAGGCGATTGAGCCGCCGCCGTCGCCGATCGACGAAACCGATACCGAAGGAATGTGAATTTGGTAGTCGCCGATGTACTCACCGGTTGCGTATTGTGGCTGACCGTCTACGATCAGGGCTACGTCAGCGGTGGTACCACCGATGTCCAGGCTCATGCAGTTCTTTAGGGAGCAGAGTTGTGCGATATAGGCAGCGCCAATGACTCCCGATGCAGTACCGGACAGGATCATCTGCACGCATTCAGACTTTCCGCTTTCGGCGCTCATAATGCCGCCGTTGGATTTGGTAACTTTCAATTCAGCCGGTATGCCGGCCTCGCGCAGGGCTTCTTGAAGGGAGCCGAGATAGTGGGCTACCTTGGGTTGTACATACCCACCGATAACCGCAGTCAGTGTCCGCTCGTATTCTCGGATAATAGGCCAGACGTCGGCAGAGCAAGACACGAAGAAGCCCGGCATTTGCTCTTCAATGACGGCTTTAACCTGTTGCTCATGCGCGGGGTTTCGATAGCTGTGCAATAGTGAAATCACCACCCCTTCGCAGCCCGTGGCGCGCAAGCCTGCCACAGCTTCCAGTACGCTGTTTCGATCAATGGCGAGCTGTTCCTGGCCTTGCGCGTCAAGCCGACCGTCTATGCCGAACACTCGATCACGAGGTACCAGCGACGGCGCGCGCGTAGACATCAAGTGGTACATGTCGGGCATCTTCAAGCGCGCGATGTCCAATACATCCTCGAAGTGGCGCGTTGTAATCAGACCCAGTTTAACGCCTCTTCTCATGACCACTGCGTTGACGCCTACAGTCGTGCCATGAGTGAAATGCACTACGTCGCGAGGGTCTATATCGTAGCGTTCGGCCAGCCCTTTCATCCCCTGCAGCACTTCACTGCCAGGACTATCAGGACGAGAAAAAACCTTCAACGTGCGCAAGGTTCCTTGCACATCATCTAGGACGGCGAAATCAGTGAACGAGCCGCCTATGTCCACACCAATGCGTAGCCCCATCGTAATGCCCTCTATCGCTGCGGTGGTGATCAGTCAGGCGCGGGCAGCATAGCCGCGCCGAGATGTGATTAGATCATCGCCCCAACGGCACATGCGCTGTGTTAAAGGTGGTTGGAAGCGATAAGTTGCTGTATTGAGCAAGCCTCTCAGCAGTGCCTGCTGGAGGGCGAAATTTCAAGACTGACCGATGTCGATCAGTACACTTTTGAAGCGCAGATTGGCCTCATAGGCGGCGCGTCCCAGATCCTTACCGATGCCTGAGCGCTTGTAGCCTCCGGTGGGAATGATCCAGTCTGCGCTGCGTCCATAGCGATTGATCCACACAGTGCCAACTTCCAGTTTTCGTACAGCGCGCAAGGCTTTACCAAGATCCGCGGTATGAACGCCTGCGGCGAGCCCGTAGGTAGGATGATCGGCAAGCGCCATGCCTTCCTCTTCATCGTCGAACACCTGGACGGTGAGTACGGGACCGAAGATTTCTTCCATGACGGCGGGATTGCCAGCGGTCACTCCAGTCAACAGGGTAGGAAGGTAGAAGCTACCGCCCAGCCCGGTGTCGGCTAATCTGCCGCCAATCAATGCTTGCGCTCCCCCGTCTAGCGCTCGATTGACGATGCCGGCAATACGATCAGCCTGACCAGCTGAGATAATTGGGGCAAGGGTCGTATGCTCATCCCAGGTTCGTCCAGGTTTGAGTGCCTGGAAAACGCGGACGATTTCCTCAATCAGCGGCTGGTAAGCGGCACGCTGAACGATCAATCGAGAGCCGGAAACGCATACCTGTCCCGCATTGCCAGTAATACCCTTGGCGATGCTGCGAGCAGTGCGCAGCAGATCCGGGGCATCAGCGAAAACCAACTGCGGACTCTTGCCGCCAAGTTCCAGTGTGACTGGTTTCGGTCCGGTCTCGGCGCAAGCCTTCATAATCGAAATGCCGGTGGCGGTCGAGCCGGTAAAGGTAACTTTGCTGATTCTGTGATGGCGGCAAAGTGAGGTGCCGGTGGTGCGGCCGTCGCCCTGGACGATGTTGAAAATGCCAGGTGGCATGCCCGCTTTAATAGCAAGCTCAGCCATGCGCAAGCACGAGAAGGGCGTCATTTCCGAAGGTTTGAGAACCACCGCATTACCCGCGGCCAGCGCGGGTGCGATTTTCCAGCAGGCCATAGTCAGCGGAAAATTCCACGGTGCGATAGCGGCTATCACGCCATAGGGCTCGCTGATCTGCATACCCAGATGATCAGTGGCCGTGCAAGCGACTTCGCCGCCTACCTTGTCCGCAAACTCCGCAAAAAAACGCAGACCTTCTGCGGCGAACGGTAAGTCAAAGGCTACGACTTCGGAATAGGGACGTGTCGATCCGACCGCTTCGAGAGGGGCGAGGGTGGCTATGTCGGCATCGATCAGGTCAGCCCAGCGGCGCATCACGCGAGCCCGTTCACGTGGTGGGCGTGAAGCCCAGTCTGAGGTCTTGAAGGCATGCCAGCTGTTCTCGACGACCTCGTCTACCATAGTCGTGTTTGCGATGGGGAGATCGGCATAGTGCTCGCCGTCCGACGGCCGGATAACCTCCAGTTGAGCCTGATCCTGGCGGTAAACACCACCAATAAAATGCGCACAGCGGCTTTCTACACGTTTTGGGTCAAAGGAAGACATGCTGCGCTCCAGAAAGAAAAAACCAGAGCCCATCCTAGGAATAATCCGTCCGCACGTGCTGCTGAGTCGATGCTAACGGGTAGCAGTAAAGTTCATTTTTCGCGCTGATCCGGTGCTTTGTGCTGAAATCCAGATTCAGCCATTTATAGGCGCAATGCGTTCTGGTGGGCCAATACGAGATCGGCCATGCTGGCAAATTCACAATGCTGGGATTTGGTGCATGGATTTGTATCATTCCAAGGGTGACGCGTATCGCGCCGTAGAGTGCACACAGGTTGATCAATCAAGTCGCGCCAAGGGTCATCCTCCTCTTCGCTGCGGACAGGTAGCAGTTCATTGCGGTCTAAGTTTGCCGCGAGCAGGGCGTCCAGTAGTGCCTGGTGTCCGGTCTCGGGCTGATGAACGATCTGAATATCAGTTGTCAGGAGCAAGCGTTCGCTAAGCGCATCGCTGATACTCGGGTCGGTGGGGATCATGACGACCAATCTATAAAACTTGCTCAGGTACTGCAGAGCGCCGCGTACGTCTTCATAAAACGGCCATTGGTCCATGCGTTTGGCGAAGGTCATGGCCTGCTCCCAATCAACGGTTTCATCCACCGCAATGCCCAAAGATCGGGCGATTGCGTCATGCACAAGGCATTGCAGTTTGAGTTGGCCAATGGTCGGCGATGCGCGACGCTCCTCCGTAATCAACGCATGATAGAGTTGTAACAACGCGTCGGGTTGTACGTTCTGTGCTGTTCGCTCCAGCAGAGGTCGTAAAGCGTGGAGTACGCCACGATTGCGATCTACCAAAGTGCCATAGTAGGAAAATCCAAGTGCTTTATATTGAGTAATCTTCATCGGCTGACTCATAAGGTGCTGGATGATGGGCTGGGCAGGAGCGGTGGCCCGTCTCGCCCAGCCTGCAACCGGCGCAGGAATATGGAAAAGTCTCAGGCGCCTGCTTCGGCGAGTGCCCGATCAAGCATTTTCAGGGCTTCAGCCAGCTGATCTGCAGTGGTTACCAGCGGCGCCAAAAAGCGAATCACGTTTCGATGTACGCCACATTTGATCACTAGCAGTCCATGCTCTCGGGCTCGATCAATGATCGTTTGGGTCAGGTCTGAGTTGGCGCTCAGCGCGGTATCGGCATGGGTTATTTCGATAGCTTGCATGAAGCCGAGGCCACGTACCTGAGCGATGCTCGTGTAGCGCTTCTGTAGCTCGAGCAGCCCGTCACGCAGTTGTGCCGCCAGTTTTTCGCCCTGAGCGAGCAGATCCTCTTCTACGAACAGATCCATCACCGCCAATGCAGCGGCGCAGGCAACGGGGTTGCCACCGTATGTCCCACCCAGACCGCCAGGAGCTGGCGCGTCCATAATATGCGCACGTCCGGTTACTGCTGACAGAGGCATACCCCCGGCGAGACTTTTAGCGGTGGTCACCAAATCTGGCTGAATATCAGCATGCTGGAATCCGAACATTTTTCCGGTGCGCCCGAAGCCGGTTTGAATCTCATCGACGATCAATACGATGCCATGCTGGGTGCATAACTTGCGCAGCGACTGCATGAACTCAACAGGAGCAGGGAGGAAGCCGCCATCGCCTTGGACCGGCTCCAAGATAATTGCTGCCACACGCTCGGGTGCGATGTCGGTAGCAAAAACTTCCTCCAGCGCAGCCAGCGCCACGTCGCTAGTGATGCCGCGTAGCGCGTTAGGATAGGGTGTGTGAAACACATCCGACGGGAATGGTCCGAAGTTTTGTTTGTACGGTTGGCTCATGCCGGTGAGAGTAACGCCTAACAGCGTGCGCCCGTGAAACCCTCCGCGAAAGGAGATCACGCCGGGACGATTAGTGTGGCTGCGCGCTATTTTTATGGCATTTTCTACAGCCTCAGCACCTGAGGTGAAAAGTACGCTTTTGAAATGTTCCTCGCCACCGATCAGATGGTTCAGGCGTGCAACCACTTCAAGATATGGCTCGTAAGCGGCGACCTGAAAGCTGGCGTGGGAAATTTCCCCTACCTGTCGGCGTACCGCTTCGACCAGGCGAGGATGGCAATGACCAGTATTGAGAACGCCAATGCCCCCTACGAAATCTAGAAAGCGTTTACCGTCTACATCCCATAACTGCGCGCCTTCGCCGCGTGCGGCTACCACTGGATGCGCAGTGATTATGCCCCGAGGGACGTGCTGATCACGCAGGGCAAGCAAGCGTTTGGCGTTGTGGGTGGCGATGTTCATATGAAACTCCAGAGTAGGGTCAAAGGCAGCCGGCAGGACACGAGCGCTGCGTCTTGCAAGTGGGCTTGGGTGCGTTTCCCAAGGGGGAGACGGTGTGACCAATATCTGAACATAGTAGAGTTTGTTGATCGTGCTGTTTTGCCGCGCTTTGAAGGTATATGTGCTTTTTTAAGCGGCCTTTACAACGGGATTGCCTGTGGGCGTCTGATCTCGTCAGATACGACCCCCACCGTTCGGAATCGTCTGGTGTGGGTTTTAGTTCCTGCGTAATGGCATCACAAGATGCTGCCAGAAGCGGGGATAAAAACAGCATGTTGTGCGCCAGAGTTCCTTCAATCAGCACTAAACGTGGCGCTAGCGTGTAGATAATGGTGGGCACTCATTCGGATCTTTCCCTCGATTGGCCATAGGCCTAAGGTTGACCATGTCCTCTATGTTGCATTACCGCAGTCCAGCAAGTGCTCGTCAGCTACCTGTCGTGGAATTGGCTTTGGTAGATGATCCATTTGCCGCAAATCGCGCGGTCAATTTTTGCGAAGCCGACCATCGTTATATCGTCGGCACTGTTCGTGCAGATGCAGAAAATTTGCACATTGAACATTTTCCTTGGGTTGAGCTGACGTTGATAGAGACAGGCCAGGTATGGGTCGAAGGTAACGGTTTCAATATTTTGGCTAAAGCCGGTGATGTGCTCCTCATTCCGCGCGGTCTGGCGTTGCGCTGGCATCATGATAGTGAGCTGCAACGCATGTACATGGCTTTTCCGGGAAAGGCGAGCGAGGGTGACATGCCGACGGCACCGATTAAGTTTGATCTGACAGTAAAGCTTGAATCTGATGACCCGCCTGCAGCCAACGTCCTGATGACCGAGGCGCCGATTACAGCTGGATTAACCCTATTCAGTAGTGGCAATGGCGCGCTTCGAATCGGGATATGGGAGAGCACACCTTATACCCGCTCCACTATTGATCCTGGCTATTGCGAGTTGATGCACGTACTGGCTGGAAAAATCATTTTGCAGCCAGTGGCAGGTGAAGTGTGTGAGGTCGTGCCGGGCGAAACCGTTGTGGTTCCAGCCAGAGTCCGCAATGCCTGGACCAATGAGGTGCCAGTGCGCAAACTATGGTGCAAGCTAACTTGATCCGGCACGCTTTGCTGGCCGTGATTTCGGTCGTGACGGTGGTTCAGATGGCCTTGAGCAGGATGCGGAGTGGCACGGCATTCTTAACCACCGGCGACTTGATGACAATGTAGCTAAAGTACTTCTCGATACCGATATTTCGATCCAGAATCGACTCCATCAACTCTTGGTAATGCTGAATGCTGCCTGTCATGAACCGCAACAAATAATCATAGCCTCCACTGATCAAGTGGCACTCCAAAACCTCGTCTATTCCACGTATGTAGGACTCGAATTTCACAAAGTCCGCCCGCTTGTGGTCAGACAGTGTTACCTCCGTAAACACAGTCACTGAGTCGGCGAATTTGGTCATGTCCACGCGGGCCTCGTAGCCGCAGATATAACCCGCTGACTCCAAGCGTTTGACCCTCTGTAGACAAGGGCTGGGAGACAGCCCAACGGCCTCGGCAAGACTGACGTTTGTCATGCGTCCGTCCTTTTGCAATTGCACCAGAATATTGATGTCGAGCCGATCGAGTCTGGTCGCCGCGTCCATTGAATAGCACCCCGTGATAGAAATGATTTGAAAGCTTCTGATGATTTTGCAATTACCGCGCCATCATTGGCATGTTGTGGTTGAGCTGCCGCTTGGCCCCGGGTTTGTTCCAGGGGCCAGGCTTCTGGAAGTTGCGTTAATGTTGGCTATCGTTCATGTGCGGCAGTGGGCCAAAAATAGTCGTCGCATGCTGACAGTGGACAACCACAGGCGGCGAGAAGTGAAGATTCAACCTAGCCCTCCGATATGCCAAGCTTTAATTTCAAGGAACTCCTCAAGACCGTATTTGGACCCCTCACGTCCCAGTCCTGATTGCTTGACCCCGCCAAAAGGGGCAACCTCCATTGATATGCTGCCGGTATTGAGGCCGACCATTCCGAATTCCAGGCGCTCGCCGACCCGCCAGGCCCGACGCATATCTTGCGTAAAGTAATATGCACCCAGGCCGAACGGCGTTGAGTTGGCAAGATTCAGTGCCTCCTCTTCATCGTTGAAACGAAACAAAGGTGCTACCGGCCCGAAAGTTTCTTCGCTGGCGATCAGCATTTGTGCCGTAGCGTTCAGCAATATGGCAGGCTGGACGAACAAATCTTCGGCGTCCACGATGTTACCCATCAGTAGGGTCGCGCCTTTATCCAAGGCATCACTGATGTGCCGGTTGACCTTCTCGACAGCTGCACGGTTGATGAGTGGCCCTATAGTCACATCATCCTCGGTGCCGTTGCCGACTTTGAGTTGTCCTACTGCTTCGCTCAGGCGTGCCGCAAACGTGTCGAAAATGCCGTCCTGTACAAGAATACGATTCGCGCATACGCAGGTTTGACCAGCGTTGCGAAACTTGCTCTGCATGATTCCGGCGATAGCGAGATCCAGATCAGCATCGTCAAAGACAATGAAGGGCGCATTGCCACCCAGCTCCAAGGCCACTCGTTTGATCGTCGCGGCGCATTGGCTCATTAACAACTGGCCGACACGAGTGGAACCGGTGAAAGAGAGTTTTCGCACGTCCGGGTTTGAGGTCATTTCGCAACCGATCCCTGCGGGTAATCCTGTAAGCACGTTAAAGACGCCGGCCGGAATACCTGCTCGTTCGGCCAATACCGCCAAGGCCAGTGCTGACAACGGGGTCATTTCTGAAGGTTTGACCAGTACCGTACAACCTGCCGCCAGTGCCGGTGCGCACTTGCGGGTGATCATTGCATTAGGAAAGTTCCATGGAGTAATAGCTGCGACCACGCCAATTGGTTGCTTTAGCACCAGGATACGTCGATCGTTGGTAGGGGCCGGGATGGTGTCACCGTAAATTCGTCTTGCTTCTTCAGCGAACCATTTAACAAAGCTTGCACCGTACAGGATCTCCCCTCTGGATTCCGCCAAGGGTTTACCTTGCTCGGCAGTCATGATCTGCGCCAGGTCTTCCTGGTTTTCGAGAATCAGACGGTGCCAGATTTCCAATAGCCGAGCGCGCTCGGCGGCCGGTACTTCTCGCCAGATTGTCCAACTGCTCTGTGCATCGACTATTGCTCGGCGTGTTTCTTCAGCTCCAAGCGCTGGCACCTGAGCGATTTCGCTGCCATCGGCGGGGTTAATTACGGGCAATGTCCGGCCGTCGTCGGCATCAATCCAGATTCCGTTGACATAAGCTTTATGAACAAGAAGGGAGGGATCACGCAAACGGGTCTTCAACATGGTTCAAGCCTTTAAGCAAATGGTTGACCTCATTTTAGGAACCTTGGTACGTAGAGGTATGCCGAGATGCGGGCTTGTGGGCGCGGAAGATGCTGAAGATCGAGGCTTTACGGCACGCTGTGTTGTAATGATTGAGACTATTGCTCGTACACTGCGTTCTAAACAGTCAGGCATACGCCCCTCGCCTCAGGAGCGCATCCCGGGAGCTAATGGAAACTATCTCAGGACCTTGGCCAGAAATTCCGCTAGATGCAGGGGCTCATGTCCACTAACGGTTATGATTTGCCCACGGCAGCTGAATCCATCAGCAACCACCTGCGTCCCAAGCGGGAGGGTGTCCAAATGTGGTTTGAACTCCTGAAGTCCTATCGTCCTGGCCACAGATGCACTTTTACTATGGTAGCCGTACGCCCCGGCAACTCCGCAACAGCCTGCAGGGATCACCTTTCCGGTGCCACCCAGTTGTTTCAATAGTTCTTGCTCTGCGTCCATCCCGCCGCACGCCTTTTGATGGCAATGGCCGTGAATTCGAACATCTAGAGACAGGGCCGGTAGCGTAAGACCCTGGTGGTGAATGAACTCGCTGAGGGTCTCAATAGACGCCGTGAGCTTCGCTGCACGAGGATCATCTGGAAACAATCCGGGCATTTCATCTCGAAAAACCGAGAGGCAACTGGGTTCCAGCACTACAATCGGCGTATCGTCTGCCAGGATGGGTTCGAGTTGGTTCAGAATTGCGGACAGATTGGTTTTGGCCTGATCCAATAATCCGACATCATAATAGGGACGCCCGCAGCAGATATGGCGCTCCATTAATTTGACAGCAAAGCCAAGTTTTTCCAGAACTTCTACGCCGGCCTCCAGCACGTTGGGCGTGAAACCGTTGTTGAACGTGTCCACCCAAAGAAGTACGTTGCGCGCGGCCGACTTATCATTACTGCCTAGTAACCTGCGGGCCGTCACATCGGTTCGGAAGCTGCGCGCGGCAATGGTCGGGAATCGCACATCCGAAGCAAGACCCAAGAGGCTGGCCAGGGCCCGTATGGGACGAGCCCTCATGGCGAGGTTTATCAATGGAGATATCGGCGCTGCCAATGGCAGCCACTCACCGATGCGACCAATCATGGCATCCATAAACGGTCGTCTGCGGTTGGCATAATACCGGTACAAGAACTCGGCTTTGTACCTGGCGATATCAACATTGGTAGGACAATCTGTCTTGCAGCCCTTGCAGCCTAAGCAGAGGTCAAGGGAGTCCTTTATGTCAGTATTGTTCCAGTCGTTTTGAATCACGTCCCCCTTCAATAATTCGAAGAATAAACGTGCTCGTCCACGGGTGGAATAACGTTCATCACGGGTCGCTCGAAAGCTCGGACACATTGTGCCCCCTTCAAGAGAACGGCATTTGCCCATTCCGATGCAGCGTTCTGTTTCCCTGGCAAATCCTTGATCACCCAGATCCTTGTGATAGCTGAATAGGCTTTTAACGCTGCGTCGGACATAGTCGGGCCCCAGTCGCAAGTTGGCATCCACCGGCATTGCATCAATCAATTTGCCGGGGTTCATCTTATTACGCGGATCCCAGATGCGCTTGAATGTGCCAAACGCTTCCATCACTTGCGCTGAATACATGATGTGCAGGTATTCGCCCTTGGCTTGGCCATCGCCATGTTCACCCGACAGCGATCCACCATATTTGACTACCAGGCGCGCTGCTTCATCCAAAAAGGCGCGCCATTGATCAATGCCTCGTTGAGATTTGAGGTTGAATGTAATTCTCGAATGTATGCATCCGTCGCCAAAGTGGCCATAGAGATTGGTTTTGTAGCCATAGCGTTCAACCAGTGCGATGAAATCGCGCAAGTAGGCGCCCAATTGTTCAGGTTCGACGGCTGCGTCCTCCCAGCCCACAATTGGATCGGGCTCGTGCGGATCTAGTCCGAGCGAGGTCGCCGATGCACCGGTTTCACGAATGGTCCAAATACGGTTCATCAGGACTTTATCGCCGATCAATCTAACGCTTGGCGCCCCGGGCAGAGTCATACAAATATCCACGGCGTTTTGCGCCGCCTGCATTGCGCCTTCCATCGAGTCTGATCCAAACTCAACCATCAGCCAAGCATTACCCTCCGGCAGTTCGGCGATGTCCTCCAGTTTCATGCCTCGCACACGCAGTCCGCCGATAATTCCCTCGTCCAGCCCTTCCATCGCAATAGGATTCAGGGGTAACAACTGGGGCACCGAGTCAGCGGCTAAAACAATGTCAGCGAAGCCAAACACCACCAATACCCGATGGCCAGGATTCTTGACCAACGTAGTTTCTGCCTGTAGTACCGTGATGCAGGTACCCTCAACTCCAACTAAGGCACGCGCAATATTAAAAGCGTTTTCAGGCAGCAGTTGATCCAGGTTATAGCCTGATACTCGACGCTTCAATTTTGGAAAACCAGTGCGAATAGCTTCAAGGTTTTCATCCACCAACGTCTTGAGCGCTCTGACGATTTCTGCCCGTCGCCCACCGGCGTCCAGATGCGCTTGATAGGTTGCTTCGTCGGTCGGCCCTACCCAAAACCTTTCACCATCGTAAGTCAGTATTTCCAACCGCTCGATGTTCTCTACAGTCTTGCCAGCCATGACCGAATGGGCGCCGCAGGAATTGTTACCGATCATTCCGCCCAGCGTACATCGACTGTGAGTCGCCGGATCGGGTCCGAAGGTCAAGCCATATCCTGCTGCCGCAGACTTCAATTGATCGCAAATGACTCCCGGTTCGACACGAGCGAGCTTACCCAGCGGATCAACGTCATGAATGCGTGTGAGGTGCTTGGATGTGTCAATAATGACTGCGGCATTGACCGATTGTCCGCACATGGACGTACCTGCGCCTCGGGGCAAAATCGGCAAATCCGCAGCGGCGCAGAGGGCTACCGTTTTGATCAGATCGTCGATGGTTCGAGGGATCACTACGCCAATGGGCAATTGACGATAGTTTGATGCTTCGGAGGCATAAACCGCCCGTGTGGCCGCGTCAAACCGGATCTCGGCAGTGGTCTGGGTCCCCAACTGCTCGCGAAATGCCAACAGCTTATTGAGTTCAATGCTCGGTCCACCCTGTTCGGTTTGCGTGTCTTTACGCTGGGCCTGATGGCCAGCATTGTGGCGGATCGTTGGGTTCATGGGGCACCTGATGATGGTCTTCTGACGCCTCAGTCTATTGAATTGCCGCGATCTGGTAATTGGTCTGGAAAGAAAGCCAATATTGAATATAAGTTAATAATGATTACAGGTGCGTTTGAGCGCCCTGGATACAGGTTCATTGGGCCTCAAACGCTATGAAGCGATATCAACGGAGGCGCTCTGTGAGTTTTTGTGCAAGGAAGAGGGTAAATTCGCGAATACGTTGAGGGACATGACGCCGTTGTTGGTAAACGGCGAAGATGTCGGCTTGCGGAGCTTCGTAGTCAGACAGCAATGCCACCAAGTTGCCCGAAGCCAAGTGTTCTTGGACATCCCAGTGCGAACGAAGGATCAACCCATGACCATCCAACGCGAGTCGCATCGCCACTTCACCGTCATTGCTGGAAAGGGTGCCATGCACTTTTTGACTGTAATCATTTCCGGCGCGTGAAAATCTCCAGATGGCATAATCGCTCTCATATTGCCTGAGCACGATGCAGTTGTGCTGTGCGAGATCCGACACTGCACGGGGAGCTCCGAAACGCTTCAAGTAAGCGGGTGATGCGCAAAGTATGCGCGGGTTGGCCACAAGATGATGTGCGATCAGGCGCGAGTCAGGGGGGGCGCCGATTCGAATATCGATGTCGATATTTTCGTCCAGCGAATTGAGAGGCTGACTGGATAGCTGCAATGATAATTCCAGATCCGGATGCTCTGCGGCGAATGCGGACAATAAGGGGGCTACGTGGCGCCGACCAAAACCAAAGGAAGCGTTGATATTCAGCTTTCCCCTTAGCAAGGGTTGGCGATTTTCCAACGCACTCTCGAGTTCTTCCAATTGGCGCAGGATCGGTCTAGCCCCTTCCAGATAAAGCAATCCCTCAGGTGTGAGATCCAGCCTTCGCGTGGTCCGTCTGATCAACTGTACGCCCAAGCGCTGCTCAAGCAGCGTAAGGCGCTTGCTCACAGCCGGTAGCGACAGGCCCAGTTCTCGAGCGACGGCGGTCAAGCTGCCGTGATTGGCAACACGATTAAAAAAACTCAGATCGTCCGTGCTAGAGATCGATTCTTTACCAGTTTTCAAGTATGGGCGCCCCGATTTAGTCGAATCATTGGATTCTGTTAGTTAATACCTGAACAGCCCTGTCTGACAACCTCTGTAAGGCCAGCCCTGCGTGATTTCGTTTGCCCTAGACCAGAGTAGCTTTTGAAGTACAAGGAGGCGGTTCAGATGTTTATAGCGATTTACTCGAAAAGTGACGGAAATACGTCTGCGCGTTGACGACTGCGAAGGGCCGTTCAATGGAATTTTCCCTTATATGCATGCAATACACCGGCCCAGTATGACTTTTCGCCCACATTCATGGGCGATTCGGCTTTCATTGATATCGCGACGCCTGTGCCCAATTGTCGCGTAGTGATGCTGGGTATGGCGATGAGTTAGCGCTTTTCCAGCCCCGGCAGCATCTGACATACATGGCCGAGAGAGCTTGAGTATTGCGTGGTACACGGCGCCTAGCCAAATTTATAACAATTTTTCCCCGCAGATTTAGCAGCATACATTGCGAAATCTGCTCTGGATAATAACTGATCCAAACTTTCCATTGTCAAGGAGGTGTTTGTGGCAATACCAATACTGACGCCTAGGCCTGCATAGGCCTTATTTTGGGCAGTGTAAACCCGGAGTTTCTCTATAATGCGCTCGGCAATGAGCGATGCTGATGCTTCATTGGTGTCTGGCATAAACATAATGAATTCATCCCCGCCCATGCGGGCTACGGCATCACTCTTGCGCAGCATACCCGTAATCATATTAGAAAAAGAAACGAGCACCCGGTCGCCGGTGGCATGTCCGTTCTCATCATTGATTTTTTTAAATCCATCTAAATCTAAGTAAAGTATGGAGGTTTCAACGCTTTGTGCTTCTGTCGAATCCAGTGTTGCTGCCACAATATTCACAATGCCTAAACGGTTTAACGCGCCTGTCAGTTTATCGTGGGTCGCTGAATGAATACTATCAAACTCTGCAATGTAAGCTTTTATTAAGTTGGTGTTGAGCTGGTTCAGCAATACCCACAATCCGGTAAGGTACATAGGGGCTTGGAGAATCAGTATCCGCAGTAAAGGGGCTGGCTGAAATAAAGTGGCTAATTTCAAAGGGATATCGGTGAGTAAAATTTGAGTAAACGCGTAGCGAGGTATACCTTGATTTCTCATTGCAATCGCCCCATTCATGCTGACCGCCGATGTACAAGCCAAGACTTGAAGTACAGGATCTACGCTAATAATGCAGCCTGCAGTGCCAATTCCTATTTCGACAGCCCAAATCAGACCAAAAAGAAGCGCAAGATCTGTCGCATAGTGAGATCGCGATTCGCCGCTCACTATAAATTTCTGCAGCAAAAACCAACGGATTATCCAAATTACAAGATCAGCAACTAACCAGCTAATGAAAAAGATCGTGGGATGAAGCATGACTGCGACGCTGCAAACTATCAGTGTATTTAACCCCGCGGCAGCCAGTGCGCTTCGCGAGGAAAAAGGGCCCATTAATAATCTTAAGCGAATCTCCTGATTTAGGTTATCATGATCTTGAATAAACCAACGGATGAACCTTGTATTGGGAAAATGGTAACGGTTTGACATAGTGCTATACCGCAAAAGGGATCGTGAATGATGGCCTTTTAGCACTATTCTGGCATTTTTGGTAGACGATTTCACCAATCACTGCTTGGATCAAAGACCATGATCGCCGCGTCTCCGAATATCCCTAAAGTTAATCTGGACCTCGTAGCCAGGCCCCGACCATTGCTCGACCGGTACTGCCCTGGGTCTGGCGGCCAGGATCATTTTTGTATCGCAGGTGATCATTGCGAGGCGATAGTGCAACTGTACGATCGAGTTTATGTCGAGTGCAATTGGCCGCTACGCTTATCGAGGGGTCGCGGTGGGGATGACAGATACCTGCCACCCCTACCGCGACCCGACAAGGTAGAAAAGCGGCCGGTTCCTTTTGGTTAAGGCTTGCGTTCTTCAGCCAGCGATATGGGAGCTCCACCCGAACCTGAATTGAAACTAGGGAAAGTCAAACTGGCCTATTTGTGCGGCGTTCATGACGAGCGGCCATGTCCTCACATGAGTCCGGCAAGACAGGTCCTGTTCTCCATCTACTTTTTTCTTAAGGGGAGGGGGCTGGTCGCCGGCCCGGCAGCGACGGTCCTGTCGCTGCGCTTGAGTCAAACAATAGTGGAGATAGTATTCGCAAAGTCGCATGCATCAGCGTTATCAATTCAATTTGAAGCGGCTCACCATGACCTGTTGGTGTTCTGCCAACCTCGCTAGCTCCTGGCTTGTCGTTGCTGTTTGATCCGCTCCGGCGCTGACCTGAATAGCAACATCGTTGATTTCGATCACGTTTCGATTGATATCTTCCGCAACGGCACTTTGCTCCTCCGCGGCGGTGGCGATCTGCATGTTGCGGTCGCTGATGCTAAAGACGCCCACCGCAATCTCCGCGAGTAGTTCGCCCGTGCGCTCGATATTGGAAGCGCTGGTGCGTGTCTTGCTCAAGGTTTCCTGCATTGAGCTGGTAGCGCGATCGGAGCCAGTGTGTAGTTTGGTAATCATTTCCTGGATGTTTCAAGTGGATTCTTGGGTTCTTTGAGCCAGCGTACGCACTTCAGTCGCGACCACCGCGAAACCACGTCCATGGTCGCCGGCCCGCGCAGCTTCGATAGCTGCGTTCAAAGCGAGCAGGTTAGTCTGTTCGGCGATGCCTCGAATGACATCCAGCACTGTTGAAATCGAAACACTTTCACTTTTCAGCTCGCCGATGATGACGGCGGTTTCATCCGCTTGCTCGGACAGGTCCTGGATGACACGGACGGTCGCCTCGATTTCCTTTCTGCCTTTTTCGGTGCTCTGACTCACTTGTTGTGACAGGGTTGCCGCCTCGCCGGTGCTCTGTGCAACATCACGAACCGTGGCGCTCATTTCGTTGATGGCAGTGACCACCAGTTCTGTTCCCTGGCGTTGGCGCTCAAGACTCTGGCTGGTCTGAAGCGTGACAGCCGAAGACTCTTCAGCGGCAGTCGCCACTTGCGCGGTCGCAGTTCCTATTTCTCGAATGATTTGACTGAGCTCGGTAGCCGTGCGACTAAGGTTGCTGGCGATTGTGCCAAACTCATCTCGTCCCACATAGGTTGCGCGGCTGGTGAGGTCTCTTTCGGAGAGAGCGATCAGTATGCTATTAACTTCCCGTACTGCAGTCCGGATGTTACGGATGATAAGGAACGATAGCAGGACCACCGCTACCACTGCACCCCCAATCGAGCCTAGAACAATCCATAACACGTAATATGCGTGGTCATGCGCCTGATTGGCCAAGTCGCGTATGTGAAGGCTGAGCGCATTTTCGACTTCACTCATCTGATCTATTCTGGCTGTCGATAGCTTGAACCAAGACTCGGCTGGGACGTCGAGTGATTGGCCCATAGGCGTTTCGACAATCAATCGCTGAAGCCTGGCCACTTCCATAGCGTCGGCTGCCGCCATCCTATCGTCTAGTTGACGGACCTAAGCTTCGTCGGCGCTGCTGCGAAAGCCCTCTGCATAAGCTGAAAATTCGCCGAGGTTTCGGCTGAAGATAGAAAGCAGGTCTGAATCTACGCGGTTCTGGTTGAACACCACACCTAATGTCGCGCGCTCCCGGCCGGCTCGCTCTTTCATCTCGATGAACTGATTGAGCGAGGAGAGACTTCGCGCCAACTCTGGCTTTTTCACACTACATTGGAGTGCATGGGTATAAGCGATCAAGGACTGGATGATTTTGGTGAACCGAGCGCCCGACTCTCGGTTGTTGAGCGCCAGCGCATCAATCTGGCTGCGAGTGGTCTGCAAAGAATCCAGTGCGGCAATGACTTGGCGGACTTGATCATTGTCCAGCGCAGGTAAGCGGCGAGCTGCATGGATGGCTTCGTCAGTCTGCTGTCTCAATCCAAGTAACACGTCACGCATGGACATTCCCTTACTGGCCAGAAAAACGCCACTCGCCCCGCGCTCACGCTGCAGAACTGTGATCAATTGGCTGAACGTCTGGGCCGCTGTACTGGCTTCCTGCGTCTGCTCCATTTCTCGAAGCGTGGTAAGCGGACGGCAAACACACCTTGTGAATCTTTCGTCCTCTCCGGTTTCGATGGCAGCTTGCTTCGCTTATGCTTCCCGACTCACGCGTAAGGATCGGAGTAGGTGTGACGGCATGGAAGCAGATAAATCTTGTCCTGTCGTTCTGCGAGGCCGAGAAACGCTGGAAATCTTAGCGTTCGAGCATCCGTTAGCAGACTTTCAGCTGGTCAAAGGCAGTGTCGAGCCAGGTGAGTCAAGCGACCTGGCTGCGGTTCGAGAGCTGAAAGAAGAAGCAGGGATTCAGTCGACAGTTGGGCGACATTTGGGGCAGCGGCGATGCATCGTAACTGGATACACATGGGCAAAATGAAGATATTCGCGGTCTTAATTTTTTCGTGTTATTTTTAATGCGAAATTATTTTAATTGGTTGCCGGTATGATGACGTGCCGTGATGAGTTTATAATTTAAGCAAGAAGCGTGTACGTTCGGGGGAGATCTCAAGAAAAGATTTAGACCCAAAAATATAGAATCTAATAAAAGCCAGGCATCAGTTCACCGTCGTCATGACGGTTCGTAGGGTAAAGTCACTTCAAAGGTAATACCGCCTTCAGCTCTCTGACGAGCACTAATTGATCCTCCGTGGGCAGTGCAAATTGCCTGTGCAATTGAGAGTCCCAGACCACTGCCGCCTGCATGACGTGCTCTTGATGGCTCCTGCCGCCAGAAGCGTTCAAAGATGCGCTCCAATTCCTCTTCGGATAGACCTGGGCCTCGATCACTGAAGACCAAAATGAAGTTGCCGTTGAGGGTCAAGCCGTCGATCTGGAGATCTCCTCCGGCTGAGGCGTACCTGAGGTAGTTCTCCAGCAAGATGTTAATCACTTGTCCGATGCGGTTCCTATCCGCTGTGATGGGGACTTGTGGAAGCTTGGCTACCTTGATTTGCCGCTCGGCCGCTGTGAGATGAGGCTTGAACCAGTTGATACGTTCATTCAACAGCGAGGAAATGGAGAATGTGGACTTCGTCAGCGGAAGTTGACCAGCCTGGGCCAGGGACAACAGAAGCAAATCGTCGACCAGGACACTGAGGTGCTCCAGTTGGTTGAGCACCAACCCCAATTGCTCAGGATTGGCTGGAAACACTTCGTCCAGCATTCCTCGCACTCGCCCCATCGCGGCGTTAAGTGGTGTGCGAAGTTCGTGCGCCAACACGGCACTCGATTCTTGCACTTCGCGCTCATACAAGCGCAGACGTCGTGTCATGCTGTTGAAGTCCGAGCTTAGACACTGGACTTCGTATGGCATGACTTCGGAGATAGGCAGGCTCACGTTCAGATTGCCTCGGGCGACTTTTTGCGCAGCTTGCGCAATTTCAATAAATCTACTCGACAGAGGGCGAAGCAGAAGGAAACCAACTATGAAAATGGTGGGCAGCGCTGCACACAGAAGAAATACGATCGTCCACCAATCGGCGCCAGTGATGCCGGGCAGGATATCGTCGAAGTAATAGTATTTGGATAGGTATGACCAGAGCTCGGCTTCATGCCCATGTGGGTTCTCGAAAAGGAAATTTAAGTGCGCTCTGACATCAGCGGGGATTTTCGACTGGATTTCGATATCCCAAAAAAGGAAGCGAAGCCACATGATCAGGGACATGAGAACGACAGCGCCGCTCGCGATGAATCCCATGCGCCATCCCACCCATTGCCAGAGACTCACTGTTCTCTTCATTCTCCAACCCTCATTGGAAGCGATAACCAATCGACCGGACTGTCACCAGAATGCCGGTGACTCCATGGACTTCGAGCTTGCGGCGGACATTGTGAATATGGGTATCCACAACCCTCGCCAGAGCATCACTTTCAGGAAGGCAGCGCATGAGTAGCTCTTCGCGTGTGAACGCTTTTTGTGGTGCATTGAAGAGCACGGCGAGAAGGTTGAACTCTGTAGGGGTCAAATCGACCGGAATATCAGCGCGTTCAGGTTGTGAAACGCCTACTGTCCGACTGTTCAAATCCAGCCACAGGGTTTTGAAACGCAGTCGCGCCTCAGGAGCAACCTGGGTTTGCGTTCGGCGTAAGACCGCCTGTACGCGTGCGACCACTTCTTTTGGGTTGTACGGCTTGACCACATAGTCGTCAGCGCCATATCGCAGCGCCCCTAGCTTCTCCGGCTCGTCCCCCATTGCGGTGACCATAATCACGGGGGTGTTGCCGCGTTTGCGAACAACATTGAGTACTTCGGATCCGTTCATGTGTGGCAGCATCATGTCGAGCAGGATCAGATCCGGCTTCAGCCGGTGATGCAGCTCAATGCCTTTGAGGCCATCTTCGGCAATCGCCACATCGAAGAAATCTCGCTTCAGATAGGCCTCAAGGATACTTGCGCTGTCGGCGTCATCTTCGACAATCAAGATCAGTTTGTTGGTCACACTGGCCTCTGGGAATTTGCGTGCCGCAACCCGGGTTGGTTGCGGCAAAGCTCACTGGTTAGGTTTTGCTCCGACGAGCACTTATCCACTCAGGCACAGTCGAGAACAACAAGTCGTACAGAATCGGTATCAGTCCGAGAGTGATCAGTGTACCTAGAGCCAGGCCCCCAATCATGGTGATGGCCATGCCTTCCCACAGGGATCCCCCGAACAACAGCAGCGGTACTAAACCCGTTATGCAGGTCAGCTTCGTCATGATGATGGGTCTCAAGCGTTTCACGGCCGCATTGACGGTAGCGACTTTAACTGAGTAGCCCTCCTGTCGCTCGACTTCGATACGTTCGAGCAGTAACACGGCGTTGTTCACGATGATCCCGGCGAGCGAGAGCACGCCAAAGGTGGCCATGAAACTGAAAGGATAACCGGTCAGCACCAAAGACAAGCTTACGCCGATCAGCGTGAAGGGAACACAGAGCAGGATGATCGCGAGTTTGCGTATCGAATTGAACTGCCAGATGAAGAGCAGCAGCATCGCAACAAACGCATGAGGCATGTACATGAGCAAGGCATCGTTGGTGTCGGCGGCGTCTTCAATTTCTCCACCGAGCTCGATTCGGTATCCCGCCGGCAATTTGAGCGCATCGATCTTCGGCGCAAGCTGCTCTACGACAGACGTTGCGGTCAGAGTGGGGTTGCCTCCTGTGACTGTGATACTGCGTTCTTTGTCTCTGCGCATCATCATCGCCGGCTCGAATGCCACTTCAATTTTGGCGATGCTGGAAAGTGGTACAGGGGTACCACCACCTTCTAGGTAAATCAGTGTGCTACCCAGATTCGTGTTAAGTGCCGCTTGAGTCGACTCTTTGAACACCACTGGTACCGGCGTTGTTCCAGCATAAACAATAGACGCTTGGACTCCATTGCTATGAAGCTGCAAGGCGGTCGCGATGTCTTCTCGGGTGATACCGCTCAAGCGTGCTTTTTGCTGATCAACCTGAACCACCAGCCGAGGAACGCTCGGGCCCCAATCATCTTTCACATTGATGGTACCGGGTAATGCTCGGAGAGCATCGGCCACCTGATCAGCAAGCTTACGCAGCTCTCCTATATCCGAACCGGAGATCCGGTAAGTCGCCACTCCCGTGTCGGTAGACCCCAAGGAGAACCTTTGAGGCTGAGCGCGCATGTCTGGGTATTCTTGGCGCAGAGACGCGCCTACCTCTTCAATGACGTTATCAATGTCTGCATCCGGAACGACGCTGACGGTGAAGTAGGCGACTTCAGGCCCAGGCTGGGGTGGATTGATGCCTAGGACAATGCGGGGGCCACCATCAGCGACATAACCGATGCTCTGCGTGATCTGAGGATTTTTACCGAGCCAATTGCTGATGTCTCGCACGCGCTGCAACGTTTTGCGCGAGTCGCTACCTGGCTCCAGGCTCAACGGTATCTGAAATTGTTTACGGTCTGACTTGGGGAGAAAGTCATATGGAACATTCAAAATTGTCACGGTGGCCAGGCTTAGCAACAGCACCATGCTGCCAATGAAGGCGGCTTTGTGGTTGAGCAAGGCACTGATGAGCGATCGGTAGGCGCGATAGAACTTGGATTCGGCTTCTGGATCGTGCTCTGCCGTCTGGGTAGTTTCCTTGGCAAAGAAATAACAAAGCAGCGGCGTCACGGTCAGGCTGAGCAACCAGGAACCCAACAGGTTCAAGGCCAACACAACTGCCAGCGACTGCAGGTATTCGTTCGTGCTGGTTTTGCCCAGGAAGAAAGGAGAAAACGCCAGGACAATCACGAGAGAGGACGTCAGCAATGGAAGAGCGAGCGTACGCCCGGCCTCTTCACACGCATGACGTCTATCTTCGCCAGCATGCATCCGTCGCTCGATGTCCTCAGCGATGACGATGCCGTTATCTACCAGCAGCCCCAGCGCCAGGATAATCGCGGCAATGGATACCGTTTGTAGCTGTACTCCAATGAAGCTCATGGCGATCAGGGTAGCGAAGATCGTAAGCGGCACAATCGCACCGACCACCATGCCTGTTCGCCATCCCAGGAACAAAACGACTACTGCCATCACTGAGATGATGGTTTCCAGCAATACGTGGTGCATGCGATCCATTGCGTGATGGACGACGTCAGCCTGGAAAGTTACTTCATGCATAGTGAAACCAGCAGGCAGGCTTTCCTCCAAGTCTGCCAGACGCTCGCGCAGTGCAGCGCCAAACGCTTCAATGTTCCTCCCCGAGCTCATCGAGACAGCGATAACAACGGCATCTTGTCCTTGATAAATCGCGGCACTATTAGGCGGGTTTTTGGCTCCTGACTGAACTTTTGCCACGGCGCCGAGAGCAATGTTGCCGCCCTCGGGCAGGGAAATCTGGAACTGTCGGATGTCTTCGACATTGCTGAGGGTGCCGGAAATTTGGATCGAGACGTTTTGTCCACCCACAATCGGTTGGCCCCCCGCGACCACGGCATTTCGCTTGCGCAATTGCTCAGCGATCTGGTTCGGAGCAATCTTGAGTTGAGACAGGCGTTCTTTATCGAGCTCGATGTACACCTGTTCAGGCGGCAGTCCGATCAAAGATACGCGATCCACACCATCAAGATCGCGCAGATGGTTGCTCAATGCCTCAATGGGTTGCCGCATTTCCTGGCTGGTATAGCCATCGGCAGTAACGGCGATGGTCGCAACGGCGACGCTGCCATAATCGTCATCTACAGCGGGTGCATCCGCGCCCGCAGGAAATTCTGTTGATGCTTCATTTGCCTTGTTCCGGACGCGCTGCCAGACCGCCGGAAGGTTATCGACGGTGTCATAAGCAGTGATTTGGGTGTAAACCTTGCCAGGCCGGATGGTCGACTGGATGGTCTTGATCTCGGGAAGCTCGCGCAGCTTGGTTTCAAGAGGATGAGCGAGTAACTGCTCGGTCTGCTCAACGGTCAACCCGTCCATGGACGCCACAACCATGGCATCGCGGACGGTGATTGAGGGCTCTTCCTGCAATGGGAAATTGAGAAAACTCAAAATGCCGCCGATGAAAATCATGAATGCAATGGCAAACGTGAGGCGGCTTGAGGTGATGGCGTTTCGTGTGAGGTTCATGAATTATTCGGCGCCGCTACTGGTAGTAGGTTTGAATAGTGTCACTGCCTGGTTATCAGTGAGAAATGCGGTACCTGCAGTAACCACTTGCTCACCCTGAGAAAGACCCTGCCGAACGATCAGTCGACTTCCATCGAGACCTGCCAACTGCACTTCGCGACGCGTTACCCGACCTGTTTTAGGCTCGTAGACGAATACTTCTGCGCCTTTGGTTTTGGGAGAGCCCCTGAACGCCTGCTGAGGCAAGGTCATGACGACCGTTGCTCCACCTGCGGAAAGCTGCAACGATATGGCTTCACCATCGATCAAGGGTGAATCAGACGACACCACTTCAAATTTTGCTTCCTGCAAAACACCGCCTTTTGCTTCGGGAGAAAGGCTGCGCATTTTGAGCTTTATGGCCGAGCCAGGTTGGCGTTCATTCCAGCCGAAGGCTTCGCTACCGACAGCCAGATTCTTAGCTTGGTCGACCGGGATCTGTGCAATCACGTCCTGATGTCCGCTTCCAACAAGCTGAACGACGGTTTGAGCAGGGGAAATCTGTGAATGCGGCTCAAACGCGTAGGACACAACGAGGCCGTCGAACGGCGCAGTCAATTGAGTCAAGGCGTATTCACGCTGAGCCAGCTTGACCGATGTCTCATCGATGTCGCGCTCTGCTGCTGCGGATTGGTACTGAGATTCAGACTGTTCGACTTCCTTCAGCGCGACTGAACCGTCTTCCAACAGCCGCTTGTTTCTCTCCAATAGCTGCTTGCTTTGAGTCACAAGCGCCGTTTGGGCAAGGAGTTTGGCTTTGGCTTGGGCGAGTTTGAGCTGAGCCGGCTGGCGATCCAGTTGCGCAAGTACGGCTCCCTTTCGCACCGTTTGGCCGGCTCGAACCATGAGTTGATCCAGAACCCCTCCAACCTCGAAGGACAAGTCGGCACGGTTTTGCGTACGCACCGTACCCACCATTCGCAGTCCTGTTTGCGGTTGCGACTTTACCGTTTCAACTTTTACAGGGCGGGGCACGTCTGGACGCGCGTTGTCCTCAGCCGTACAACCGCTGAGGGTGGATGCAGCCAGCAGGATTACTGGCACGTATCGACGAATGCCGATTTCGAACAACGGAGAAATCATGCTGGCTACCAGATCAGAAGGTGTAGTTGACGCCCACGTAGCTTGTAGCGCCCGTGTCTTTAGTTACGATCGGACTGTTGCGAACCTGATCCGTGTAATGGGTAACTTCAACGCCGGCCACGGTCGACCAATGCTTGTCGAAGGTGTGCAGCCACGACAGTTCAGTGGAGTACGCGTAGATGCCCTGATCCGCTTTGAAAGTGCCGAAGCGGGACGTCATGCTTTGCGCGGGTGTAACACCAAAATACGTCTGGTTGAATCGACCATCACCCGCATGCGCCTCGACACCCCAAGTCAGTTGGTCGTGAGTGGTGTTTACCAATGTGCTTTCGAGACCGAGGGCATAGCTATTGCCTCGTTTTTCGCCACCCATGCGGAGCTGGGCTTGGGCGTTCAGCGACAACCATGACGTAATTTTTTGCGCGGCGTTGAGGTTCATAACTGTCGCCCCGTTCACATCGCCCATGCCCTTAAGCTTGTCCGAGCCATAGCGGTAGTCAGAATTGCCTGTAGCACGCCCGTAGTCATAGCCGAGCGATGCACTGGCACTGAAGCCTGAGTTCGATTGCCATTGCACACCGAGGCCGTCTTCGAAGTCGAGGAAGAAAATTCCTCGCTCAATGCGGAGCAGAGGCTGGAGTGAGGAGGTGTAGTTTTTGGAGCCGAGGTAACGCGGAGCGTAACCAGCGCCGAGACCAAACGTGATGTCTGTGGTTTCGCCCCAGATGCTGTCATCGGTAGTAGCGGCTTCATCTGCCTGAGCATGCACAGCTACCAAGGCGGCATTTAGCGCCAGGGTCGTAATAAGGCCTTTGCGCAGGCCATTGTTTATAACGCGCACGGTATTTTCCTTTTGGGCATTAAGAAGGGATAGCGGAGGCATCGGCGCCGTAGAGCACTCGATACAGCGACAAAAGGTTCATCTGGATGGCGAGCTTGGTATCGATCAAGGCCTGTTCAGATTGGGCGGCCTGGATCTGAGCTGCGATTTCTTCGAATTTACTGGCATCCCCGCGTGCCACTTGGGCTTTACGATGCTCCAGCTGTTCTTGAGCGATATCATTGAGTGCCGATTGGCTGCGGATGCGATGCATCAACGCGTCGCGTTCTGCGAAACCATCCACCATGTCTTTGAAGGCGTTTTGAACGACTTTTTCATAGTTCGCTACGCTGATTTCCTTGCGAGCTTTGGCGCTGTCCAAATTCGCTTGGTTGCGGCCACCGTCAAAGAGCGGGATGTTGATCTGCGGTACAAATAGCCAGGTACCGGTGCCTTCTGAAAACAGATCATGCAGATGCTTGCTGGCAATACCGGTCGATGTGCTCATAGAAACTGAGGGAAAGAAGGCGGCTCTGGCTGCGCCGATAGATGCGTTATCTGCCTTGAGTTGTTCTTCAGCCTGCTGCACGTCGAACCGTTCCAATAACTTCGTCGAGTGGAGATTAGTCAGCCAGATAGCTTGGTCTTGCTCCCAGACACTTGGCACTTCACCAACGGTGTTGATTGACGCGATATACCCGGTGATCAGTTCGAGTGCATTGCGTGCTGACGCGAGATGACGGGTCGCTTCGCGCGACTGCTGATTCGCCTCTGCAAACTGAGTCACCACTGCTTGTAGATCTTCGTTGGAGATGGCTCCCGACAAGAGTTGCCCTTGCGCGAGCGATACCTGTTCTTTTCTGCACTTGAGCAAATCGTCTGCCGTTTCTTTTCTGCCAGCTTCAGCACGCATCAGCAGGTATTGCTGAGCCACTTCAGCGATGAGCGCTTTGCGCGCGGCTTGTTGCCACAGCTCAGTGGCGAAGTATTGGTGCTGTGCGGAGTCCGAAAGCGATTTAACCCGCTCGAAGAAGTCGATCTCAAAATTGCTGATCCCGATGGTTGCTGCACTGTAACGCTGGCCGTAAATCTCGTTTAGCGAGCGCTTGTCGAACTCCTGTCGCTCCATCTGTCCTGTGGCTTGAATGGTGGGCAAACGATCCGCTTTAGCGATGCCATATTCCGCGCGTGCCTGATCAACACGAAGCTTGGCGATTCGATAGTCGCGGTTGTTCTGAAGCGCTTGAACGGTCAGGCGCTTGAGCTGGCCGCTACGATCCAAGCTATCCACGAGGCTGATTTCTTCCTCCGACAGCAAAGTCGACGGGCTGACCGCCTCCTGCTGGTGTTTGGCAGCATGATTCAAAAGTTGCAGTGGTAACCCAGGTCGCTCGTAGTCAGGCGTGAGCGAGCACCCAGAGAGCGTTACGATCGCAATAGCAAGAATGGCTGGGCGCCGAGGTATTTGGGCAGATTTAGATCGAGTGGAGAGCATTAGGTCTTAACCGTCGAGACAAGCAACGGCGCGCATCCTAGGTGCCAATCCTCAAGGGGGTTTCAAGAGTTCTTTAAGATTTGATCAAGATGGTCGGGTTTCGCCCGCCACGAGTAAGAGCCGGATGGGCTAGCCTTGCGACATAGCTCCTCAAGGATGACAGTCATGTCAGATAACAACATCGCTACAGCAGACGCCCTCACATTGCTTTTGCACAATCAGCATGCTCTGGGTGCCGCCAACGAAGAAATCCCCACATGGCTTTCTGAAAACGGGGTGGAGGGTGTCGCCACTAATGCAGTGTCGGCCATGGAAACACTGGACAAAAATGCTCAAGCCATTTCTGACACCATCATGAAAATTCGCCAGTCATAGGCGAGCGTCACCTTTTAGCCAATTACCAGCAGCCTTGAGTTCACCATGCCAATCAACATCTGCTGAAGTGATAAAGTATGGCTCGGTGGGAAACGGACAATTTTTGAATGACGACTCCACTTTCGGGGCAAGACGAACGGCCCCCTCTTTACCAACGTTTACGCGATGAAATGTTGGGGAAAATTTCCAGCGGGGAATGGCAGCCTGAAATGGCCATTCCTACTGAACAAGAGTTGACCCGTCTGTACGGTGTGGCGGTTGGCACGGTTCGCAAAGCAGTTGATGCCTTGGTTAATGAAGGGCTCCTACAGCGCAGTCAGGGACGCGGCACCTTTGTGCGTCGCCCAAGCTTCGACAGCTCTCTGTTTCGATTTTTCCGGCAAGTGAATGAAGCTGGGAGCCAAGAAATTCCGCAAAGTCTGATTCTGGCTCGCGAACTTCAGAAGCCATCGAAGGCTTCCATGAGTGAGCTACAGCTCAATGCTAAGGAGCAGGCCGTGAGACTTGAACGAGTCCGCCTGCTGAACGCTCGGCCGATGTTCCATGAGGAAATATGGCTTCCTGCTACTCAGTTCTCGCCGCTCCTGAACGTCGATCTTCACGATTTTCCGAACCTGTTGTACCCGTTCTACGAGTCGCGGTGCGGGCAGCGAATTGCGTGCGCAAGGAAACGCTCACAGTAGAAGCTGCCACCTCTGCGACAGCGGCCCATCTGAATATCAGTGAGGGCAGTCCGGTGGTCGTCATTGAGCGCGTAGCTCTGGGGTATGACCGGCGCCCCTTGGAATATCGACTCTCCAGAGCTGCGGCTGACAGCTTTAGGTACCAAGTCGAAATTTCCTAGCGCCATTTACTTCTATGACTTTTGAAAATGGCCGAACGGTAAAGGATCTAAACGAAATCTTGATAATTACGAAGGATGATAAGGCTCTCCCTTTCAAGACAAATTCGAAATAACATGAGAAAACTGCTCGTTCACCTCCCCATGTCTATTCTTCTCCTTGCGGCGGCAGCGAGCGCTCAGGCTGAGCATCAGTGGTGCTATTGGCGCTACAGCTCAAGGCGGTCTCACCGTCCGCGCCGGGATGGGTTTTGATTGGGATAAAAGCTGGTTTGAAAGTGACACAGGGCGTTTGACCGGCTACTGGGATGCCGGCCTTACGCAATGGGAGTCTGGGAAAAGAGCGGGCGGTCGAACCTCGCTGTCCTTCGCGCCTGTCTTTGTGTATGAATTCAAAACAGACTCGAGCGTGACGCCATTTATCGAAGCAGGCGTCGGCGTGTCACTCTTTTCTGGTACCCGCGTCGGGGATAAAAAACTGGGTTCGTCCTTCAACTTTGAAGACCGGATCGGCTTCGGTGTGAAATTCTCCAATCAGGACAAGCTGGGCGCTCGCATCATTCACTACTCGAACGCTGGGATCAAAGAGCCTAACGACGGCATCGAATCCGTCGCTCTGTTTTACAGCCACGGTCTCTAACGTGCGAATGGTGCGTGCGAGCCATGCGCTTAGCTAGAAGGCTGGTTTTACAAGCTTTGATCCTTTCGACACTTTCCGGTTGCGCCACAGTCATGGCCAACCGGACGTGGCATGGAAAGCGCTTCCTGTACATCAGCTGTTCAGGCCTCACGTCTTCCTGGCGGCAGTGCTTTTCTCAGGCGGAAGAAAGTTGCGGCTCCCCACACTATTCAGTTGTTGCTCAGTCCATTTCGAATGAGGTAGACAAAGCGGATTTCATCTTCGGTATAAATCCGGCTGGGTATAGCAGTCGAAATATTGTCGTGCTTTGTGATCCACCCAAAAAGACCAGGAAAAGTTTACCCGTAAATTTCTAAAAAAATTTAAACGCATGTAAAATTCGGTTCTGCGGTCAGCTCGCGGCGAGCGGACTTAGCCAATTCAACTACTGATGCAACGATTACACATCAGGAAAAAACCATAATGAGGAGCCCTTTCATATTCGCAGCAGCGGTTGTGGCAGTTGCTATCGGATTTAAATTCAAAGTCAATATCGGTCTCTATACCACTATCTTCGCCTGCCTATTTGACCACTTCGCCCTAGGATTAAGCCTGGCTGAAATAGCGGGCATATTCCCGCTGCAAGTTTTTTTGTCATATTTTCTGTGTGTATTTTTTATAGTTTTCCGACTGCCAACGGCACGTTGGAGAAGCTTGCCGGTTATCTTATATATCGGTGCAGGGCTTTCCCGGAACTGCTGCCGTTCGCTATCTTCTTCGTTTCGGAAATTATTGCGCTCATCAGCGAAGATTATTACATTACGCTCGCCCTGATGACACCTTTCACACTGCTTGTGTGCCAGCGCGCGGGTTTTAGCTTGGTTCTTGGCGGGATGGCAGCAAACTACGGTGCGGTGAGTGGCACCAATTTTGTCACGAGTCAAAGTGGTGTGATTTTTCGCGACCTGATGATTAGCGCCGGCGTTTCCGAAAATACAGTTTTTGTGAATGCCACAGGCATTTTCGCCAGTACTCTGGTCAGCCCGCTTCTAGTGATCACTGCCTTCGTTACCTCGACTGCACTTGATAGGGAGATGAAGCCTGAATTCTACGCAGCCAAAGAGCCGACGGCTTTTAACGCCAAACAGAAAGCAACGTTACTCTTGATGCTGCTGATGGTCGTTCTCGTCTTTTCGCTTCCACTGGCGCAAAAGGCAGTACCAGACAGCCCGATGTTGTTATTGATCGATTCGAAGCTGGATATGGGACTAATTGCCAGTCTGTTTTCGATAATCGCATGGATGCTTAAATTGGGAGATTGCCGCCACGCAATGGCGAGCGTTCCGTGGGGGACGCTGATCTTGATTTGCGGCATCAGTATGTTAATTTCGATGACCATCAACGCAGGCGCTGTCACCGGCCTGTTCTCGTGGTTGGACGACAGTGTTCCAGCGTTGCTGGTACCGGTTCTGTTCGGCGTCGTTGCAGCGGTGATATCCTTCTTCTCAAGCACTTTGGCGGTAGTAACTCCCGCCTTGTTCCCCTTGGTTCCACCAATCGCCCCCGAGGCAGGTCTCGACCCGATGATCCTGTTCATCGCCATTGTTGTAGGTGCTCAATCCACCTCCATTTCACCGTTCTCTACCGGAGGATGCCTGATTATCTGCTCCTAAACGGATGAGAAAAACATGCCTTGTTTACTCAATCAGTTTTTACTCCGTGCCGCCCCCTTTGGGTTCTTGGCCGCGCTCGCGTTTAACCTGGTGCTCAGCTTCGCACCTTGAGTGTGATGAGAATTTTCAGTGAGCGCTTCAAAGTGGACTGCGGACGTCTTGCCCCTTCTACCGCTAGGGCGGAAGGGGCCGTTGTCAAAATGATTTGCTGATTCCAACCACCACAGTGGCGGAGCACGAGTTTTTGTTGCCTACAGCCGTAAAACACTCCGATTTGGAAAGATCAGTGTCGATGTAGCTGGCGAAAACGTTCACCCCGATCACTTCCTTCGAAAGCCTGACTTCCCAATCGGTGTACTGACTCCGAGCCTCTCCATTCTGGGAAAAAAAGCCATCGATGCGTATGTCACTGTAGCCATATCGCACCAGCAGATCTGATTCGTAGGGAAGAGAAAAGTTGTATCCAAGAGACCAGTTTGAGTTATTGGGTACGTGCCCACGGAAATCGAAGTCATACGTATAGTTTATTAGAACACCATACGCGCCGAGTTCAGCACCGAATTCGTTGAAGTCTTCCTGCGCCTCATTGGGATACTCATAGCGACCGGCAAACGTATCCAGGTAGACATCTTCAGAAAAAGGAATTGTCCATCCTACATAATAAAAGTCCTCTCGATAGGACTTGCTGCTGGCATCTATGTTGCTGGAGAAAAAACCCACATACGCACCCGTTGAGTGTTCCAGGATTGCTTCACCTTGGAGCGCTGCGCCTCTTTTGGTTTGGGATATACCGGTATCACGGTAATCACTCATTGCTGTCAGGGTGATATTCAGAGAAAAGTCTCCATTAAGCGCGATGGCTTGTGCCGTATTGCTTGAAGCCAAGCAGAAAAAACCGATTATCAAGGCGGCGTTTTTTGTTTTTGATATCACCATCGAGTATTTCATGCAGTGCTCCTCGTTTTTGTTTTTAGACACAGCAACATAAAATGGACATGGCTACGGGCAGCGCCGCAATGCGGTGCTGTATGAATGACTTCTTTTTTCCAAGCCAACTGCCTGGTTGGCAGTTATCAATCAGAAAGCGAGCATTCTCGCCGGCGTGTGAATTAGGATCTGGTCGATTTCCTTCTGCGTCAGGCCGTTTTCCATCAACTTTGGCACGACGTAGTTCAACAACTGTGCGATGCCGGGCCCGCCATACTTCCTCGCGGAGTTCCTCATCCACAGATCAGTACCCATTACGATGCGATCGCCATAACCTGCTTTCACGTACTGATAGATGGCAGCCATCGCCAGCGGATCGTAGGCCGGAGCTAGCCCTTCGCGAGAGTCCACCCACGAGTAGCCTGAACCAAATAGGTCAAATGACAGAATGAAACCTCGATCCATCGCCCAATAGCCTATATCTAGATTGAGGCCAAAACTCTTTGGATTGTGCATGAGGGTTCTGAAGTCCATGGGAGCCAGAGCCGTCGAGAAGTGCGCCAGGATCATCCGATCCTTCGGCATCCCGAAATTTATGGCCATGCCTAAGAACACTTTGAGCGTTTCGGTGCCGAGCAGATAGGCATGAACCGTGACCGGAACTCCGGTGTTACGCGAAACGCGGGCAGCAGCTTCCAACCCTCGTAGCAGGGGTAGATCCTCTGTTGCCTTCACCCCAAACTGCTCACTTTCGGCAAGCAATTTTATGTGCCCGCAGTGCACGTCGGTGTCGTCGATACCAACAAAGATTTCTTTCTCGAAGAACCCGGCCAGCTCTTTGACGTCCATCTTCTTGTACTTGGCAGGAAGCAACACATGGGAATTGATCCCGGTGCTCATGACGATGTTGACGCCGGTTTCCTCCGACATCTGGCGCACAACGAGAGGATTACCCCTTTCATAGGTCGGGCTACAGTCCAGAATTGATTGACCGCCCAAGGTAGCGAAATCCCTCATTTCACCGAGCATCATCTCCTTGTCGAGCAGGAATTGATCCTGACCGTTCGCGTAGTAATGCGTCAGATACGCACGATTTTTCAAGGTGATAGGGTTGTCTTTTTCTGGGAAGAAGCTGGCTGGAACATCGCCAGGATCCGACAACATCATCAGCTCTTTAAGTGTTTCTGTGTCGAACATCAGCAAAGACTCGGCGACGCCGGGTACGTGATCACGTAGAACGTGCTCATGCATGTCGGTGATGCCGAGGTACTGTGGAGCCATCAGCCCACGAACGGTGCGTACGTTCTTCTCACCTGTTTTGGCTGCAATCGGTGCGGGCGCAAGTTGTTTCCCTGCTGCAGGCGGGTTGCTTTCACAGCCGGACAGCAAACCTCCTGCGGCACCTGCCAGGGCGACAGTGCCAGTTATCCTGAGGAACTCTCGTCGGCTTTTTAAGCTTTTGTTATTCATGATCCACTCCGGTGAAGGCTGTAGGCGATTACTTGTCGCGACCAAGTTCTTTGGCAGGCACCTTGTCGAGCGAGTCCAGTAAATCGGCCACCAGGACTGCTGTGGGTTGAAGCTCCTCGACGGCAACCTTGTCCAAAGTGTCTGAAATGTCGTACAGATAAACCGGAGCCGATATGAGGCTGATGACCGGAATACCTGTCCGGAGTTGAATGGGCCCCACGTCAGTCGGCAAGCCTTCATCGTCGTGGAACAGGTTCGTGGACAGAACAAGTGAGCGGCGGTAGTCGTGCTGCTCGATCTTTTCACTGGTGAGGTCGATCAGTGATGGCGAGGTGATGAAAAGGCGTGGGTCAACTTGGCCTGTTAGCACAGGCTTTCCATCCTGAATTACGACCTCGCGAGCAATGTGTTCAACCGTGACATTGGCGACGACATTCAAACCTGCGCCCAGAATGTTTTTCTTGGCGAAGTCTTCGTGAGCCTCATAGCCAGTGAAATGACTGTCCATTACCACAAACATCAAGCTGCGGTCGCGGCTTTGGACTGGCTGCTTACCATAGAACTGGGCAAGGGCCAGCACTTCCGAGACGCCGCTTGCATCTTCGACAGCTCCCAGAAAGCCCGAGTCATGGTGCGACTGAACCATCAACGTCTCGGGGTTCTTGCCGGGAAGAAATCCTACGACTGTCCGGTACTGAACCTTCTTGATGTCTCCCTCAAGTACCAGATGGCCGGCAGCATTCGGCTTGTTTTGCAGAATACGCTTGAGCGTTTCCCCATCTTCGTGACTGACCCATAACCCTGGTATGCCCAAGTGCAGATCGTCGCTCACGAAATACGACATGTCCTCGTTGTAAAAACGATTGCTGTTGAAGTAGTTGGATAGGATGCCGACGAAGCCGACCGCGCCGCCCTCCATTGCGGAGGCCATGTTGAAGGGGTAATTGTTGGGGGTGAAAGGGTCGAGGCGCTTGGCAGAGCCCAGTGTTTTGTCCGGATCATGGACGAGATCAGCGCCCAACTTGATCATCCCCATACTGAGCTCACTGAGCTCAACATCGGCCAAAACAATCTTGCCTTTGACGTCGAGACCTTTCAGATTTTTGCGGTTGCCGACGTAGATGAACTCAGCCATAAGACCGTTGGGGCCAGTACTGAACACACCTTCTTTTCCAGGGTGGAAGCTGTGACGCATGTAGAAGGCAGGAATGCCCGTGCCATCCAGATCGAGACCCCATTTGGTTGCCTCCCATTGAAAAGTGTCACCCTTTTCAATGGCAATCTTCTGGAGGCCGAAGTCTTTGAACTTGCTGGCGATGTAGTCGGCGGTTTTGACGTTGGCTTCACTGCCTGTGCGACGAGGGCCAAAATCGGTAATGTCCTGAATAAACCCGAAGATCTCACCGTTGGAGGGCATGCCCGGCCGAACTACTGGGGGTTCCACTTGAGGGCCTGTTTGATAGCTGCACGAGGAAATGAGAAGTGCGGTTGCTGTCAGAAGGCTGGCGTAGAACCAGCCTAGAATCTGGCGATGCTTGCTTGGCTTCATGGGAATTCCGTCATTTGTATTGTTATATCGCGGCACCACCGGTGAGCTTTGCGTAGCGCCCGCGCATCGGATCTTTCCTGCGATTCATGCGGGATTCAAAGCCGACTGCCGGCCCGCCGCGCAGGTAAGTACATTGACTATATCTTCATTTTCTGAAAATGAAAGTGATTACTCGCTTTCATTTGTGGGCCAATTAGTGTTGCGAATAGGCAGGCATTGGCGTCGCTTTGGAAGGCGCGGCGAGAAAGAGAAGTGGAGTGAGCAGTGCTGAAGGTCAATCCGCAGGCGTTGGAATTTGTGCCGCGTTGCGCAAGAGATCAATTTCTCGACAGACCATCTTGATCAGAAGCTCTAGTTTGACAGTCGCTTGGTTGTCGGCTCCCATGCCATGGTTGAAGGCCAAGTATTCCAAGCTTGAGTAAATCATCTGGCTAAAAAACTGGATGGAAACATCGTTCTCCAGCTCAGGGAAGAGCATGGCCAGGTCACCCGCTACCACGTCAGACTCGATGATGGGGCGCAAAGCTTTAAGAAGTTGCGGATCTGTACGAGACTCATCCCACACCTCATCGATCGCTTTGAATTGGGGCGTTTGTACAAAGCGCCAATATCCCTCAATAAAGAATCGCACCCGCTCTTGAGTGGTCGAACTAAGGATCGTCTCTGAGACATATTCCATCGCTACGGTTCGAGCCTGCGCTTCCAGATACCCGACCATGGATGCCATCAGGGTTACCTTGGTGGGAAAGCGTCGGAACAGCCCGCCATGGGAAATGCCCGCGCGCTTTGCTACTTCTTGGGTACTGGTCTTGCTGTACCCGAATTCAGCGACACACTCTTGCGCTGCTCCTAGGATTCGATGGTAGGTATTCAGGCTGCGGCGCTGCTTCGGCAAAGGAATTGCGCACATTTCCAACATGTCGATCACGAGATCGTCATTGGTCTTCATTGATTGATAGTCCATGGATGATCCCAGGCACCTAGCGACATGAACGTAGCATGGTAATCGACGAGTGGAATGCCAGCCAACCAAGCCAGTTTGAAACACTCAGATCCCATTTTTCAGTGAGATCCAGGCGCGTGTACATACCGAACGTACTGAGATTCTGGTTGACCGGAAACGTACAACCCCTGAGTAACGGCAGCGGAGGGATAGATACCCTCATTGGTTAATATCGCCGGCGGCAGGAATTGTTTTGAGTCTGGGGTCGGGTTGGCGTATCCGGTGAACTGAGTCACCTTGGCAATGTGTTTTGGATCAAGCAGAATGTTAATAAAGGCATGCGCTTGGACTTTATGTTGGGCGTCTGCTGGGATTGCGAGGACATCGAACCAAACTTTGCTGCCCTCTTTGGGAACAACGTACTCCAGGTGAACGCCGTTGTGGGCCTCTTCTGCTCGCTCCATGGCTTGAACACCGTCACCTGAGTTAGCCACGGCGAGGCAGATATCGCCGTTAGCCAAGTCACCGACGAATTTCGATGAATGGAAGTAGGTAGGGTCTGACTTTTCGAATCAGCGCGGTCGCATTTTCGTAATCACTCCGGGTCGCCGTACAAACATCCTTGCCCAGATAATGAAGCGCAGCGCCGTAGAGCTCGTCTGGAGAGTCCATTACCGCTACGCCGCACTCGTGCAGTTTTTTCATCTGCGCGGGATCGAACAGCGCAGCCCATGAATCGATAGTGTCCACGCCCAACACCTTTCGGACTTTATCCTTGTTGTAAGCAAGTCCGCCTGTCCCCCAGAGATAAGGCACAACGTAGCGATCGCCTGGGTCGCTTACGCCAAGCTGTTTGAGGATTTGCGGATCGAGGTTTTGGTAATTGGGTAACAACGAGCGATCCAGCGGGTAGAACACTCCGGCCTGTATTTGTTGACTGATGAAGTGACTGCTCGGAACCACAACGTCGTACCCGGAATGTCCTGTCAGAAGCTTGGTTTCCAGCACCTCATTAGAATCGAAAACATCGTAGAAAGGTTGAATACTGGTTTCTTTCAAGAAATCGGTTAAAGTCGTTTTCCTATGTATTCAGACCAGTTGTACACGTTGACGCTTTCGCTCTCCGCCAGCACAGACGGAGAGATCAAAAGCCCCAGGGAAACGTTCGCGCAGATCCTCTAAATCCGTGCGAACCTCGCTTTCTCGGAGCAAGCGTTGGGGCTCAGATTTACGCTGCCAGCAAGAGTCATGAGGCCTATTCCTTGGAGTTGGACATTCTGATAACGCAACATAGCGCCATCGGTCGGGCTGGGCGACAAAGGCTTGGTGTGCATTCGAATTCGGAGGAACCTAACCCGTTTTTCCTAAAATCAATTTAGACAAAGAGGGTAGAGAAGTGAAGCGTAGCTGCTGGATCTGTTGGGGCGATGTATATCGGAAAGGAGACAGCCGCCCAGCTTCTACCGACAGCTGGAGACAACAGCGATTGCTTTCGCTCGGGATCTAGTTTTGCTTCCCTTTGTGGCGTCAGCCCCGTCCAGACACCTTCAGGACAGTTCAGTCGCCATCGCTTAAATCGAGGCGGTGACCGTGCTGCCAATAGCGCCTTGCACTGATATCGATGGAGGGGAGTCATTCTCACAAAAGACTATTGGCTCCCGACCACTTTGATTACCAACCTTTCACCCCACTCATGTCAGGCAGCTTATGAGCAATGCCCTTATGACAGTCAATGCATGTTGCCTCGCCATTAGCCAGTGAAGTCGAGTGCATGCTCGAGGCGCGCTTGCTTTGCCGGGTGAAGTCCATGAATTCGAAGTTGTGACAATTGCGGCATTCTCGCGAGTCGTTGGCCTTGAGTCGGGCCCATTCGTGTTCAGCCAATTCTCGACGTAGAGCGAGGAATTTGTCGCGGGTGTCGATGGTGCCGAAAATCTTGCCCCAGACCTCCTTGGAGGCTTGCATCTTGCGCGCGATCTTATGGGTCCACTCGTGTGGCACGTGACAGTCCGGGCAACTGGCGCGGACGCCGGAGCGGTTGGTGTAGTGGATCGTGTCCTTGAGCTCGACAAACACGTTGTCGCGCATTTCATGGCAGGACACGCAGAATGTCTCGGTATTGGTCGCCTCCAGGGCGGTGTTGAAGCCGCCCCAGAAAACGATACCGGCGATAAAGCCCCCAAGTGTCAGGAAACCCAGGCTGTAATACAGGCTCGGACGACGCAGGACGCCCCAGTAGTCCTTGAGCAAGGCGAACAGTGCTTTCATGTTGCCTCCTTAAGGTTTCTTCGTGGCGTTGGCGTTGTCTTGCAGCAGTTTGTCGATTGTCTCGAAATTGTTTCCCACCAAAGGCTTCACGTCCGCCTGCGGTACATGGCACTGGTTGCAGAAGTACCGACGTGGTGAGACGGCCGCCAGCGCTTGGCCATCGCGGTCCATGTAGTGGGTGATGCTGATCATCGTTGCCTGGGTCCGTGCGCTGTTGGCACGGCTGTGACAGGACAGGCATTTGTTGCCATTGGCGTCGACCTGATAGCCGCGGATCGTATGGGGAATGGTCGGCGGCTGATCCGGGTAGTTGCGCTCGCGCTTGAGGTCCTTGTTTTCTTCATCGGCAATAGGTGGGGCGGGCAGGATCTGCGACAAGGTGCCGCCAGGGCGGCGCCCGTCCGGTGCCGGCGCGTCGAGCGGGTAGTCGATTTCAGCCGCGATCACTACGCCAATCGCGGCAAGCAGAAACAAGGGCAGCAGTCGAAAAAACATGACGGTTCTCCTCAGGCCACGCTGACCAACTCGATGCGTATCGCGCACTTCTTGTAGTCGGTTTGCTTGGAGATCGGGTCGGTGGCATCGAGTGTCACCTTGTTGATCAGCTTGTTGGCGTCGAAAAACGGCACGAAGACCAGCCCTTGCGGCGGCTTGTTACGTCCACGGGTTTCGATGCGCGCGCGGATTTCACCGCGTCGGCTGATCAGCTTCACTTCACTGCCGCGCCGCGCTTTCAGGGCCTTGGCATCATCAGGGTGCATGTACACCAGTGCGTCCGGCACCGCTTTGTGAAGTTCTTCGACCCGTTGGGTCATGGAGCCCGTATGCCAGTGTTCAAGAACGCGCCCGGTGCTCAGCCAGAACGGGTAGTCCGCATCCGGTGCCTCGGCCGGTGGTTCGTAGGGAAGGGCGAAAATGATCGCCTTCTTGTCCGGATAACCATAGAACTGCACCTCGCTGCCTTTCTCCACATAGGGGTCCAGCCCCTCGCGATAGCGCCAGCGGGTTTCCTTGCCGTCCACCACCGGCCAGCGCAGGCCCCGTTCACTGTGGTAACGGTCAAACGCGGCGAGGTCATGTCCATGGCCGCGACCGAATTGGGCATACTCCTCGAACAGACCTTTCTGCGGGTAAAACCCAAAGGCCTTGGCTTCATCGTTTTTGTAGCCGGCTTCCAGCTGCTCGACAGGGAACTGGTCCACCTGGCCATTTTTGAACAGCACCTCGAAGAGGGTCTTGCCTTTGAGCTCAGGTGCCTTGGCGAGCAATTCGGCGGGCCAGGTCTCATCGGTGGTGAAGCGCTTGGAAAATTCCATCAACTGCCACAGGTCCGACCGGGCGTCTCCCGGTGCCGTCACCAACTGATGCCAGAACTGCGTACGTCGTTCAGCGTTACCGAAGGCGCCTTCCTTCTCCACCCACATGGCGCTGGGCAGAATCAAGTCGGCGGCCTGGGCGGAAACGGTAGGGTAGACGTCGGAGACAATCATGAAGTTGTCCGGGTTGCGCCAACCCGGTAGGACTTCCTGCATGATGTTCGGCCCGGCCTGCATGTTGTTGCTGGCCTGG
>Ga0182006_1000226_pt1 | contig 54606 bp, 63 predicted proteins | sample Sormic07211104_1_FD_123022 | JGI IMG/M metagenome (GOLD analysis project Ga0182006, IMG submission 123022) | Rhizosphere microbial communities from Sorghum bicolor, Mead, Nebraska, USA - 072115-104_1 MetaG | ecosystem: Host-associated > Plants > Roots > Rhizosphere | place: USA: Nebraska...
AGTTTCAACGTACGCGCGATCACCGCTCAGCTCGAGGCCCTCGATGCCGGCGAAGGCAAGACCTACTTCCAGATCGTCATGGAGATCTTCGCGGCCCATCCTCGGCTCCGCCTGGCGGGTCGCTGAGCCGCGTGACCACGGTTTCCCGTTGGTAGGGTCGATTTCCAAACGACTGCACGTAGACGAGCAACGCCCGGTGGCGCATGGGGCGAGACCGGAGCAACGTCACCGTTCAAGGTCATGCATTACCGGGCGTGGATTGGCCATCGGCAGTCGTCTTGCGACCGCCCCTGCCAGCAGTCGCTTTCCAGAGTTACTCTGGCGGCATACAAGGCCACAATTCCGCCCCTCTCAGCCCAGCCCCCTTGATCGCCTTTGCTACCTCAGGACTTACGATCATTGCATTAGTGGCTTGGCGTTCAACCCCGAACCGCTGCAAGCTTCGAAAGATTGGCGCGTCCGGCGGGCTTAACGGAGCAGGAAAGAACCCGCGATCGTGCCATGGATGAATCTCTCTCCGGCATTTCTCACAAGGAATCCCTCTCACACCCCCCATGGAGAGCGGAACCGTAAGCCCTAGATCCAACTGAACCACATCATCCAATGGTTGCCCCTTGGGGTCTTCCACAGGAAGCGCACAAACCCCGAGACCTGAAAGGTGTTCTTTCCAGACAGAGGTCTGCATGAAGCAAGCCTCCTCAATCCAGTTGAGCTTCAAGAAGGCGTTTCGGCCCCACTTCAGGCTCTTCTTAACCCTAAAAGGGGCGACCTGCACTGCCCCCTCCCCACACTTCGAGCAGCGCTCGCTTGTGTCGTAGGTCAACTCGCGATAAGAGAAGTCGTGTTCTGGCTGGGGATACCCGCTTGCATGGACAACAACCAATGCACAGTGAGAAGCAGTATTCACCTCAGAAGCAGTGAACTCTGTAGTCACCGTAGCCCGCCCATCCCACGAGCGAACCAGACTGCATGCCTCACTCCAGCCCGGCGCGCCTTCAACCGCATGACCAACTCCGACACCACCTGTCTGCGGCAGAGGTCCACCAGAGGACTCAACTTTGAGCCCCAAGGCAGAAAGTTGGGAACCTCGCGCCTCCGTCCATGCGAAGACGAAGCGGTACTTGATCTTCATGGGGCGATGCTATCAAAGGGGGGGCTTTGCGTCCGGTGATGCGCGTCCAGGCGATGGTCGGCCGCAACCCGAGTCACCTTTCCGCTCAACGTCATGCGTTACCGGGCGTGGACGTGTCATCGGCGGTCGTCTTGCGACCGACCCTACCGTTCAGTTCGGTGCCTGCCGCAGACGGAAGCGCCGGTCCCGCGGTCCGGTCCGGGCGGCCTTCGGTGCTGCCCTCCCCTACAATGTGGAGTCCGGCCTGCCCAAGGCCTCGCCACCGATGGACCCCGCGTGACCCAGAAGCCCGCTGAACATACCCCGCTGATGAAGCACAATGGGTGCAATGCGATCTTAGGCCCAACGACCTTTGTGCAGCAATGGTATCGATGCTCATCGGGTTGCACGAAGTGCTGACGCAACAGTTCCGCAACAGGTAAATCAACTCCCCAAGGCTCACTCTTCACGTGGGGCTGGGACCTTTTGTCGTCCATGACAACATCACAGAACGCATCCATTTGAATGCCGCTACAGGCGGCCTCACGTGCACTCTGATCCAGACCGGATCTTCAGGAGCTCGATGCTATGCCTGCAATCAAGCGTTCCGAACTTCGTTATGAATACAGTTGGAAAGTCTCTGAGGGCGACAATCCCAAGTTGATAGCGGATGACGCACACCACCTGAGCCGCAATGAGGGCTATGAGATGTTGCTCCATCTCAACAGCCTGACAGGCAAAGACGGCGTCGACCTCTCTGTCAAAACACGCCTCATTGTCGAGTGGATGTTGAAAGAGCACTTCAAGTCCACTGCGCCCGGACGCCAGACCGTTACCGCTTGGATGGTGGACAACTGGAGTCGGTTATCGCCTCATTACCCTGGATGAGGCGATCAAGGCGGGGGGCATCGCCCTCCGCCTTTTCCAGCAGAGAAAAGACGCTAGGGCGCGTCGACAGCTGGAAGGAAGTGACCTCCGCTCACTCACGGCTCTGCCTCCTCACCCAACCTATCGCCTTCACAACGCGCCCGGTCGCACCTATTGCGACCATTTCCCGATATTGTTCGCCTATGAGACATAGGGGAATCAACATGGATCATGAGTATGTGGTGCTCGGGGGTGTCAATCGGGCGCAGATCGGGAAGTATCTCGCGCGGACTGCGTCAGTGGTTTCAGGACTGCTGGTCTGGGCGCTCCTCGAAGCCGTAGATCTCGCAAATGAGCTTGGCCTCGGCACAAGCCTGCCGCCCGTCATCCTCTCCCTAGTTGGTGCGGGCACGGTTTATACCGTTCTGTATCTGATTTTCCGCCGCTGGATGTGGCGTGTGCCGCTTGTTGCCGGATGGTTGAAGGTTGCGGATCTTTCGGGAACTTGGATCTGTGAAGGCCATCCATTTCCACGACCTGACTCACTCGCCGTTGATTGGCGAGGAACAATGACGATCACCCAAGATTGGGACAAGGTGCGCATCCACCTCGATGCCGGCTTGTCCAAGTCCAACAGTGATGTTGCCGGACTCGTTTTCGATCCTATCGAAGGATTTGTTCTCCTTTATAGCTATCGCAACGATCCCAAGCCCGGCCAGACAGAGCTCAATGCGCACCGGGGATTTGCAAAGCTGGTCTTTGCTAAAGATCTGAAAACCGGCAAGGGCGACTATTTCAACGGTGACGGTCGTCACTCGTCAGGCACCCTCACACTTCGGAGGCAGTAATGGCAAGGACTGTTGATGAACGCATTTCTGCGCTGAAAGCGCGACGTCGTGGCGAAGATCGAGTGAGCCTCATGGCGCAGGATAGCGCTGCGTTGGCCAAATATATAGAGAAGATTGGGCAGCAGGAGGCTTGGGAAACAAAGGCAACTAGCAAACCCAACACTCGCTACGTTTTGGGCGCGATGCAGGAGGTCGACGCAGACTACACTCGCATCAGCACAGAGACCGCTTTGCGCGTGGCAAAGCAGCTAGAGAACCGCATCAAAGGGTTCACGCTTGATTTTCACCTGCAAGGCTCGGTGCCACTAAATGTGCACATTCGCGGCGTTAGCGATGTGGACCTCCTTACTCTGATCTCGTCGCACTTTTTGAGCTACGACCCGGGTGGCCTGCGTGCAATATCAGGCGCCTACTACCCCACAACCCTGAGTTCATTGCAGCAACTGAAAGACCTGCGCGCACAAGAGGAACCCGCGCTAGAAAGTGCTTTCCCAGCCGCCACGGTAGACAAGCGAGGGAGCAAAGCGATCAAGATCTCAGGCGGATCCCTTCCCCGCTCAGTCGATGTTGTGCCTTCCCATTGGTATGACTCTGCCGATTACCAACGCAGTGGAGCATTACATGATCGGGGGGTCATCATCTTGGACAAGAAGAACAATGTCACGATGACCAACTACCCGTTCAAGCACATCAAGGAAGTTTCAGATCGCGACCTTATCGCCATGGGTTCTTTGAAGAAGGCCATTCGACTCATCAAGAACATCAAGGCAGACGCGGATCAGGACATCGCGCTTCCAAGCTTCGACCTTGCCGCCATCATGTTCCACGCCGACATGGCTGCCTTGCGGACCGGCCTTTCGTATGAACTCGCCATCTTGGCGGAGACTCAGCGCCATCTTGACGACCTGCATCATCGCCCCGACTACGCAAAGCTTTTACTCGTTCCGGATGGGACGCGAGCCATCTTTGACACTCCCGCCAAGTTGAGTTCATTGCTGACCCTTTCTTGCGAAGTGGACAGGCTCCTAGAAGCTGTCGCAAATGAAAACAGCACCGGCCTACCTCCAAACAACCATAGCGACCGACGCCAGCTCGTCAAATCCATCCGCTTTTGACCAGCCCGCCCCTTTTTCCCTCCAGGGAGGCGCTAGCGGGCGAAGCTTCTTCGCCCGCCAGACTCTTGTATTTAAACGAGCGGCCGGGCTTCGGCCCCCGGGTGTATTCACGCCCTCAGCCGCCAAGCGCTGGCGTTTTGCGAGGCGCACAGTAGCTCCAAGCCCCCCTCCTCGTCTATCTGCAGCAGGCTTTGAACGGAACGCCCCTGGCGCTGCGCCTCATCGGTCCCCGGCCCCTGCTGTAGTTGAAGTCAACTCAAGGATCGAAGCCATTGCCCTCCTTGCGATACGCTGGGTGGGCCAACCACACGGCCCGCAAGGAGGGCACCATGGAACTTATCGAGGACCCGACGTTCTTGACTCTGTTTGCACAAGTCCAAGTGATGGACGCGGTTCTGATGGCTTCTATCAAGTCACACCCCAGGCCGGCGGAGCTGTTGGACCACATCGAGCAGAACATCGCTCTCGTTCGCTCGGTGAGCGCGCTGCGGGCAGCGGATGGGCCGACTGGCAAAGTGGCGGACGAAAAAATGGCACCCCAAGCGGACGGCTGGCTGAGCTACGCTCGCAACGTGCTGGCCCCGGATTGAGGGCTTCCGCCTGGTCAAAACAACTCAAAACCTCTTCGTGGAACTCCTTTAAAGCGGCCCTTCAGCGCGAGCGAGCACTTCTAGTCGAGACGGTCGGGCGGTCCATTCCCGTGACCCCAAGGCGGGGGCCCAGTAGCCGGCTGCGCGAACAGCATTCGGGCAAGCGCGGCTAGCAGGTGGCGCTGTAGCGCGGCTACCAGGTGGCGCTGTAGCGCGGGCAAGTCTTCTAAGCCAAGGGGACGATGAGACCTGTGGGACTCAGGCCCGATACCGCAATAGGATCATTTCTCCACTGAAGGGCAGTCTCAATGGGTGAGAAGATCACCGCCTACCTTCGTTGGACCCCTTCAAGCCGAGTTCCGAACGTGACCGAAACTGAATTTGCCCCAATCCCTAGCACGCTCGAGCTGCTGGGGCTTTTGAAGAGGCCTCGCAAGGAACGCTCTAAAGCAGCCAAGATTGAGAGATGGTGCCTCGTGGCCGCCGGGATCATCGCCGTTCTCATCCTTGTGGCTGCGGGCTTGGGCTTCGCCGGGATCCTGACTAAATACGCAACCCGATACTGCATGATCACTTTGTTTGTCGCCTTCGTGGGCACCTTCTTCGTGTGGGCCGTTACGCAGTTTGTAGACATGTTCCTTACGCTCAAGGACGGGTATCGCAAGGCCGCCGGGCAAGTAGATGAAGACATTTTGATTGAAAGGGCGGTCATTGCCGGGCTGACGCGCTGCGAGCCTGCGGTCCTTCGAGAGCATGGCAAGCAGCTGGACCTCAAAGCAAAGCTGCTTACAAGGAGGTCTCAAATGGGAACGGTGCTGGCGGCAGTCGGGGCGGTTGTTATCAATCTACAGGCGGCCGGCGAGAACGCTGCCATCTGGGGCAAATTCCAATTTGTCCCGCCCCTAGTTCTTGCGGGAAGCTTCGGCGTGCTCATCGGATCTGCGGCGCTCATCATGTTTGCAGGCCAGCTGGAAAGGCTTTCAGGCCTGCTCACCCTTGCTGCGGAGAGGCTGGAGTCCAAAAAGATGTAGACCCGCGTTCAGCTGCAACCTCACGAACATGATCTGCTTCAGGCCCAACGTCAGACCGTCACGCGATGGTCAAAGCATCGGCCTAGCGTCAGGTGGATGTATCGGCCTGACTGAGACGTTTCTGTGTCCCCGGAAAAGAACACGGAAGTAAGCAAAGCACAGAACGGAGCCAGAGGCCTTCGCGCAGCGCAATACGTGCGCATGTCGACGGAGCACCAGCGCTACTCGACTGAGAACCAAGCTTCGGCCATCGCCGAATACGCCAAGGCGCACGGTATCGAGATCGTCCGAACCTACGAGGACGCTGGCAAGAGCGGCCTGACCCTAAAGGGGCGACCCGGACTGCAGCGCCTACTCACCGATGTCCAAGAGCCCGGCAGAGATTTCGAGCTCATCTTGGTCTACGACGTCAGCCGTTGGGGCAGGTTCCCTGATCCAGATGAAGCCGCAAGCTACGTCCACGCGTGCAAAAAGCGGGGTGTAGCCATCGTCTACTGCGCGGAGCCCTTCCAGAACGACGGCTCCCTGCCCTCCGCCATCATGATCGGTCTCAAACGGGGGATGGCGGCCGAATACAGCCGAGAGCTATCGGTGAAGGTCTTCCGCGGTGCCTGCACGATAGTCCAACACGGCTATCGTCAGGGTGGGGCAGCCGGTTACGGCCTGAGGCGCCAACTGCTGGACGAACAGCGCCAACCCAAAGGGCTCCTAGCCCGGGGCCAGCATAAGAGTATCCAGACCGACCGGGTCGTCCTTGTGCCTGGTCCGCTGAACGAGCTCTCTGTCGTCCGACGCATCTACGAGCTGTTCCTCAATGGCAACCCGGAGCGAGTCATCGCGGCCATCCTCAACCGAGAGAATGTCGCCACGGAGACCGGAAGGCCATGGTCGCGTGGGGTCGTCCACCAGATCCTGACCAACGAGAAATACATCGGGAACAATGTCTACAACCGGACCTCTTTCAAGCTAAAAGCCCGGCATGTGAAGAACCCGCCGGAGGAATGGGTGCGAAAAGCTGAAGCCTTCCCAGCCCTCGTTCCGATCGAGCAGTTTTTCCAGGTCCGGCAGATCATCGCCCAGCGCTCCTCACACTACGAAGACGACCAGCTCTTAGGGATGCTTCGGCAGCTCCTGGCCAAGCACGGCGCACTGTCTGGGTTGATGATTGACGAAGAGGAAGCCCTCCCCTCCAGCTCGGCGTTTCGCTCCCGCTTCGGCAGTCTTTTGCGTGCCTACAGGCTTGTTGGCTATACGCCCGCCAGGGACTACGCCTACCTAGAGATCAATCGTGCTCTACGGGCAATGCACCCAACCATCGTTGCGAACATGAGCCGGCAGATCGAAGCGGCTGGCGGGCACGTGCAGCCCCACGGCAACACCGGCCTGCTGCTGGTCAACGGCGAGTTCACTGCATCACTCGTAGTGGCCCCATGCAAGCCAACCCCCGCAGGCTCAATGCGCTGGCGGATGAGGTTCGAAAACGGCCTCCAGCCCGACGTAACCCTCGTCACCCGACTGTGCGCCGATAACCGAGTCCCTTACGACTACTACGTCTTCCCTTCCTTGGATTTTAGTCAGTCCGAGCAGCCGAAGCTGGACAGCAACGGGCTGTGGCTGGACCTGTATCGCACGGACGACCTCCACAACTTCTATCACTTGGCCGGCCGAGCGCCGCTGAAGGAGAGCGCATGAAGAAGTCCCCACCGTCCAATCACTCGACTTCATCGCAAGTTGAGATGCTGGAAGTCGACGATATCGCAATCTCGAACCCACGCGCCCGCAACGATCGGGCCCACAAGGCTATTGTTCGGAGCATCGAGCAAATTGGCCTTAAGCGCCCAATCACCGTCCGCCGGTCGCCAGGCAGCCCAACTGGTCAACCCTATGCGCTGGTTTGCGGTCAGGGACGCATGGAAGCTTGCCGACTTCTGGGGCATCGGCAAATCCCGGCCTTCGTCATCGACGTGGATGAAAGCACGGCGCACGTCATGAGCATCGTGGAGAACGTCGCCCGAAGAACCCCCCGCGCCGCTGAAACGTTGGAGCATGTGCGCCTCCTCCGGGAACGCGGCTACTCAGATTCCCAGGTTGCTGAGAAGTTGGGGTGCTCGCCGTCCTGGGTCAACAATGTGACGACGCTACTGCAGAAAGGAGAGAAGCGCTTGCTCGCTGCTGCCGAAGCCGGACACATACCCCTGCACTTGGCTGTAGGCATCGCTCGAGCGACCGATGTTGAGACTCAGCAGCTTCTTCAAGACGCCTATGAGAAAGGTGACCTCCGGGGGAAGCAGATTTTCCGCATCCGCCAGATCTTGGAACACCGGAACCGGAGCGGTAAGCAGGCAAAAAATGACTTTGTGAAGGGCGCTTCGCGAAAGCCCATGGGTCGCGAGGAGCTTGCCAAACTCTATAAGCGCGACGTTGAGGCCCACCAACGCATCCAGATGAAGTCCGAATATGTGCAGCAGTCGCTGCTGGTTGCCAGGCAAGTGTTCAAGGAGCTGTATGCCGACGAGGAGTTCGTCGCGCTTCTTGAAGCGCAGAAGCTGACGACGGTGCCCCGCCCTCTCGCGGACCTCGTCCCTGCAAAGGGAGCCCGCCGATGAGCGCCAAAGGACCAGGGTTACGACTAGCGTTTGAGAAGAACTGCGTTGACGTAGATCTCTCCTTACTCATAGCGGCCGTCGCGTTACCTGCCGGCGCCAAGGCCTCTGTGAAGTATCGCCAAATCGTAAAATCCATTGAGACCATCGGCATCGTTGAGCCAATCATCGTCACCCTGGACCGTGATCAACCCGGCCGCTTTCTTGTCCTGGATGGTCATATGCGGCTAGAGGCGCTCAGAGACCTGGGCGTCACGAAGGCGATGTGCCTCATCTCCACGGACGACGAGGGCTACACCTACAACAAGCGGGTCAACAGCCTGTCGGTGATCCAGGCGCACAAGATGATCCTGAAAGCCGCCGAGGGCGGGGTATCGGTTGCCCAGCTCGCCGAGGCGTTGGACCTGTCAGTCAACACCATCCGGGCCAAGTTCAGGCTCCTCGACGGCATTTGCCCTGAAGCCATCGTCCTGTTGGCGGAGAAGCCTGCAACCTCAGGGATGTTCAACGTGCTTAAACAGATGAAGCCGATGCGGCAGATCGATGCGGCGCAAACCATGGTGAATCTCAACACCTACTCGACTCGACTGGCAGTGGCCCTCCTACGCAACAGCTCCCCGGACCAGCTGGTCCCGGAAGCCGCCCTACGAAAGACAGATGCCACACCGAGCGAGGCACTGAAGCGCCTGGAACAGGAGCTGGCTGCATTGCAGGCCGATACCGAGACGCTTCAGGAGGGATTTGGCCCGGCAAGCCTCCAACTGGAAATCATCAAAACCCACGTGGGAAGCGCCTTGCTTAACAACCCGGCCGTAGTTCGCTGGCTGGTCAAGCGACGGCCCGATCACCTCCAGCAGTTGCAAAAACTGTCTGAAATCAAGCAATTGCCAAGCTGAATATTCGGCAGGGAGTGGCTTGGGGCGGCATCGAAGTTCCGTCCACCCGGCGTTGAGGGCAGGCGTCTCGAGGCTTGCCAGAGGCTCCATCGAAGAGCAAAGTCGTCCTATCCAACAGGGGATGGGCAATGGATAGCTCAGAATTTGTCGTCGACAGCGCTGTTTACACCTTTGAAGAGGTGATCCGGGCGGCCCATCGGCTTTCCGGTGCCTGTCATATCGAGGTGGGCCGCCGTCCCAATGCACACGCGGTGTTGGTCAGCGCACTACCAGGCATGGCAGTGCCGGTGGATGCCAGGGCCCGGTTCTTTACCGACCTAGCCGACGAGAAGCTGCGATCCCTTATCCGTGCCGAAACCAAGGGCCTGCACGAACAGTTGGTGCATGCCGCGATCTCTCAGGCGATGCCTGGTGCCGGGTCTGGGCCATGAAGTTCCGCCCAAGGGACGCCTTCAGAGCGTCCGCCGGCTACCAGCTCTTGCCAATGCGTTTTCGCCGCCTCCCCTGGGATGGCGACCGAGTGTTCGTCTCCTCGATGGCCGGGGACTGGCTGACGATGCCCGCTGCCGCGTTCCAAGCCTTTGTTTCGCATGAGCTCCCCGATGACTCGCCCTATCTGGCCGACCTACAGGCCCGCCACCTCGCCGTCGTCGACGTTAGCAAAAGCTCGCTGGCCCCTTTGCTGAGCCAATACCGAAGCCGCAAGTCATATTTGATGGGCGGTCCGGCGCTCCATATCTTCGTGGTCTCCCTGCGCTGCCATCACACCTGCAGCTACTGCCAAGTCTCGAGGCAAGGCGTAAATGCTCAAGCGTTTGACCTGGCCGACTCCCCAGCAGAACTGGCGGTGGAAAGACTGTTCGATTGGCCAAGCCCTGAGCTCACCATTGAGTTCCAAGGCGGCGAACCCCTGCTGAACTTTGAGCAGGTCATGCGTATCACGCGCCTTATCGTCGCGAGGAACCAGCACGAGGGCCGGGCCCTCCGATTCGTCTTGGCTTCAACCCTCCACGACCTAACCGAGGAACAGCTCGACTTCCTGGCCGAGCACCGCTTCAAACTGTCCACGTCCCTGGACGGTCCCGAGTGGCTCCACAACGCAAACCGCCCTCGTCCTGGTCGCGACAGCTATCGGCGGACAATAGAAGGCATTGAGCGAGGGCGACGCCGCCTGGGCGAGGATGCGGTGTCCGCACTGACCACCTTGACCAAGCTGAGCCTGACCGTCCCGGAAGAGATCATCGACGAATACCGCAAGCTCGGGCTCCACTCCATCTCGCTCCGTCCGTTGAGCCCTTATGGCTTCGCGACGAAGACAGCACGCCGAACCGGGTATGCGACCTCGGATTACCTAACGTTCTACAAGAGGGCATTTTTGCACTTGGTGGCGGTCAACCACTCCGGCTATGCAATGGACGAGTCCTACGCTGCGCTGCTCCTGTCCCAACTTTTCACGTCGTTTGGCCATGGCTACGTGGATCTGCGCTCGCCGTCCGGTGCCGGGCTGGGGGCAGTCATCTACGACTACGACGGAAGGGTATACCCGTCCGATGAGGCGCGGATGCTGGCTGCAATGGGCGACCCGACGTGGTGCCTCGGCGACGTGAGCCAGCCGGTCAGCGCTTGGCTGGAGTCCCCAGCCATGGCCTCCGTCCTCCGCGCTGGGGTCGCTGAGGCGCTGCCCACCTGCTCGGACTGCGCGTATGTGCCCCTATGCGGGGCCGATCCCGTGGAGCATTACGCCCGGCAGAGGGATACCGTCGGGCACCGCCCCACCAGCGACTTCTGCCAGAGGAACATGGGGCTGTTTGATTTCCTATTGGAGCGCTTTGAGAAGGGGTCAGCAGAGGACCAGCGGCTGATGCAACGATGGGCTATGCGCCAAGATTCGGTCGAGGAGGCGATTCATGTTGCCGCTTGAGAGCAAAGCCCTCATCCCGAACTCGCTCGGCCCGCGGCTGCTAAAAGTGGTTGGGCTTGCCGATTTTCCATCGGCCGCGCTGCCCTGCGAGCGCATGGCGCTGGACCTGCGGGGGGCACCCGCCGCGTTGATTGGCAGAGAGATGTTGGATCTGCCCTGGGGTGGCATCATCCAGTCGCCCGATGCGCCACGTGACCGTGAAAGGCCCTACGTCGAGATCCTTGGAGACCAAAGGGTAGCCAAGTCAGGGGACGTCATCGAGCTGGACCCCTTCCGACAGCGTGTCGCCAGCCGGTATCGGCGCGGGGACAACGGCAACGTGCTCTTTGCGACCGAACGATGCAACAGCTATTGCGTGATGTGTTCGCAGCCGCCCAGGCAGGTTCAGGACGATTGGCGGGTTAGCCAGCTTTTGGACCTCATTGACCTGATCGATGCGGACGAACCGTCCCTTGCGATAAGCGGGGGGGAGCCCACCCTGCTCGGGGACGGGCTGCTGGAGGTCGTAGCACGCTGTGCTTCAGTGCTCCCCGACACCCACCTCCACATCTTGTCTAACGGCCGCCTCCTCGACGGTTCGACTTTGCACAGTCGCTTTGAAGGAATCCACCCGAACCTCAGCTGGGGCATTCCCCTCTACGGCGACCATTACGGGCTCCACGACTACGTGGTCCAAAGCGAGGGGGCGTTCGCTCAGACCCTGCGGGGGCTTTATGCCCTGGAAGCGGCAAAGCAGCGCATTGAGATCAGGGTTGTGCTGGTCCGGTCTACCTTCGAGCGGCTGCCGCAGATAGCTCGATACATTCAACGCAACCTGCCCTTTGTAGAGCACGTGGCTTTGATGGGCATCGAGCCAATCGGGTTTGCCAAGGCGCATTACGCGGACGTGTGGGCAGACCCAGCTGACTTCGGCGACCAACTAGCCGCAGCTGTCGGCATGTTCGATTCAAGCGGCATAGGCGTGTCGCTTTACAACCTGCCGCTGTGCACCATCGACCGCTCCTTATGGCCCTATGCCGCCCAGAGCATCTCCACCTGGAAGAACGACTATCTGCCCGCCTGCGCCAGCTGTTCGGTGAAGTCCAAGTGCGGCGGCTTCTTCTCTTGGGTAACGCCGGCTTGGACCAGCCGCGCGGTCGCCCCCGTCAAGGAAAATTAGACATGTCCAGCGCATTGATGATTGTCGGCGCGACCCTGGGGGCACTCGGGGCGGAGCCCAACCAAAAGCCCCAAGACCTGTCGGCACTGTCGGAGATGGACAGCAAATACGCCACTGTCCTGAGTTCGTCGCTGAACTCGGGTCGGCACAACCTCTATGCCGGGCATCGGAGCCATAGTTCGCATCGCTCGCACAGCTCCCACCGCTCCCATTCGTCCGGCTCGGGGAGCTCCTACCGATCCTACACACCGCCGGCGACCTACACCCCGCCCGCTCCCGCCCGGACCACGCCAGCGCCAGCGCCAAGGCCAGCCCCCATCCGCGCACCGGTCATCCCAACGCCGCGGCAGTCTCTCAGCGCACCGACCACCTCTGCGCCCACCAAAAAGACTTATCGAGCCTCAGAGCGCGATCTAAGCGAGCTGGGGGGGCAGCGCCTTTCGACCGAGCCTGTCGATTCTCAGACTTCACTGGGGGCGGACGACGCTTCCACCCCTGACGCCTCGCCCTTCAACAACAACTTTTGGCCAACCCAGCCAGCGCAGCCCCCACGCCCGGATGCGGATGAGCTCCGGATGCTGATCATGCGCGTCCAAGCCGCCCTCTACTCCAAAGGTCTTGACCCCGGCGCCATCGATGGCGTCATGTCCCAGAAGACGCAGACCGCGCTGCGCACGTTCCAAAGGCGCTACGGTCTGCAGGTCACCGGCACCATGACGACCCCAACGCTCGACGCGCTAGGCGTTCGACTCTAGGGCAATCGCCTTTGCTCGAGTTGCGCCTTGCCCCAAGCCTGCTTGGACAAATATTTGCCATCGCTCATTCATTTATGTGAGGCGCCTCACGTCTGAGGTGTTGCCGAACTCACAATTCCTGCTTGGATAGTGGTTCACCCCACTACGCCAAGGAGCGTTCATGCCGTCCCCCCAACTGAGAATCGCCTCAAAACTCTTAGGGCACCTGCTTTGGCAAGGTCCTAGCCGCGAGCTTCCTGACCGGATGGAAGATGTCCAACACGCGTGGGATGTGGCCGGGGCGCTTCTACAGCTTTCCTACGCATCGGAGCCGGTGGTGGAGGATGGCTCGAGCGCTCCTCAAGCCCCCGCGCTCCGTCCCACCATTGAGGTCAGGCGTGCGATGGTCGACCGCAATGCCCTGCCAGTCATGCCACAGTCTGTGGAGCAATGGCGTGCAAGCAGATCTAAGAAAAAGCCTGGTGCTTCAGAGCTAGAGCGCCCCCGTCGCCCCACCATCCACTGAAATCGATTGCCCTTGGCCCAGCCAACAAAAAGCCCCGCTCGCGGGGCTTTTGGCTTTCAGGGGCTCGGACGCCGCCGTCTCGTCGTTGGGACGCCTAGAGGGGGAGTGCTTGGCAGTCCTGCTCCAAGAGCATCCTGCTCTGCTTCGATGGCAGCTTGGTCCAAAGCAATCGACGAGCGGTGCTCCAGGGCCTCGTTGCGACGGACCACTTCCGCCTCGCATGCGTGCCGAGCCTCGTCGGTGGTCCCAGCCCTGGCTCGCTTAAGCTCATTGGACCTCTTGTCCAATGCGGCCAGCCGCCGCCCACGCCTCGCCAGCCAGTCTCGGGACATCCATTCGGTAGCTGGCTTCGGACAGTCTGCGTTGAACTGCTCCCAGGCTTGCTCCGCCATGTGGAACAATCGCTCCGCGCGCGTCACCACAGCGAGCCGCTTGGCAAACACCATCAGACCCGTTTTCAGCTGCTTCAGGCCGTCGACGACCGATTGCAGTTGGCGCCTAAGCGTTGGACTGTCCACGAGATTGGATAGCGCCGCTTGCCAATGCGAAACCAGGCGTCGAGTCTTTTCCAACGGCAGGTCTGGGTTCAAGGCGAGCACCTCGCTTAGCTCCATGCCGGCTTCATCCACCATTTCTTCAATCGACGCCCCGGCGACGGGTGATTTGTCGCTGGGGCGCTCGGCGCCCAAGCCAATCTGGGATGCCCGAACGCCAGACAGCCCCTCTATGATCAAGCCATTGCCGACCACGTAGGGACCCCGTTGGCGCCGTTGATCCGCACGGGCTTGGGCTGCGCTGTGACCTGGCGGAACCGCGACGGCCCGCCCCTCCCGATTGGCTTGCTTGATGAGCGACTCGAACGCCTCTTCGTTTTCTTCAATGATTTGATCGTTCTGCGCTCCCCGTTCGGTTTCCGTGCCCTTGCGCTCCATGGCGGTGACGTTCTTCCCGAGGTGCTTGGTGGGCTGGCGGGTCAGCGCGAAGGCCTCGGCCCAATCTCCCCTGAGCATCGCGTCCTCAGCCTGGACCTCCAGGCGTCTATGGTCCACACGGGCCTCTATCCCTGCCAAAGCCAAGTGCGAATTGGTGAGCTCAGCCACAGTCGCTCGCACCCAGTCCACCTCCAACCGCCCCGATGAGCCGCCATCCAGCTCACGAGTCTTGTCTCCGAAGCCGTCGGGGGTCATACGGCGGGTCGTGGCAAGAATATGGACATGGAAATTCCGTCCGTCCCGTGTCCCGGGGCTATGAATGCTCGCCTGGATTGCAAACTGGTAACGATCAATGAGGGCCTCCGAAATGGCTACGGTGAGGTCTGACCGTTGCGCGTCGTCGAGTTCGTGAGGCAAGGCCACTTCGAACTCGCGGGCCACGGTGCTGTTCTTGCGATTCTCAGCGAGCTCGGCAGCCGGCCAGAGCTCACTGGGAATGAATGCCCAGTCAGGCGCCCCCTCGGGAGCCAAGCAGATGGACTCCACTACTCCCCCTCGGTGACGGTAGTCGTGGCGCCTGCCGGTGAGATGGTCTACGAGCAGAAGGCCTGCACGATAGGCAGCTGCGGCGACAGAGGAGTCGCCTTTGGCGCGACTAAAGGTTTTGATGCGGGAGTGGTAGATGGCCATGCTGGCTCCGATGTGGACTCTCGCTCTTTATGCCTTCGGTTTGAACTTTGGCAAGCGCGAAGCGCTTGGGGTCCCAGGGGCGAAGCCCTTGGCGCAAGCAATGTCGAAGACATTGCCTAATTGCGCTCTTGCACTGATGCTGTGGCTTGCTCAACTATAGATCCTTAATCGCTCGAGACAGAGAGACTCAAACGAGCTAGCGCGACTTGACGGATACTATTTCCCTGCTTGACTCAAGTGGGGCCACCACAGGAGAGAGCATGAAAGCGACCAACCACTACCAAGAGCGGATCGAGCGCGCCACCCGGCAGCTTGCTCAGCTTCAAGCCCGCGAACTCTTGGCCAACCATCGCCAGACGGCCAAGATGAAGAACGAAAGGAAGCGCGCGGAAATTCGCCGCCGAGGTGAGATCGCCGATATCGTCTTCGCCACAGGCGCTCACATACTTAGCGACGAAACCCTCGCCCAAGCCCTGCAAGACTTCATGAGAAAGCACGATCATCTCATTCACTGACTAAAGCGCTCTGCGACGTAGCTGCAGCAGCTCCATGCCCGCAGAACGTGCCAGGCTCCTGAGCCCCTGACGAGATAGCCAGAGCGCCCTACTGATGCGACGCTGGCATCGTTAGCACAGCTTGAAATCGGCCACGAGCTAGCCATAGGCACGGCAAAGTGTCTCAGTTATTGTCCCGGCCAGAACAGGTGATTCCCACCTCAGAGGGAAGCGTTGCTGCCGCGTCGTCCGCGTCCCAACGAATGTCAAAAACTCTGAATGTGGTCACTGAATTTCGAATCTCCTATCTCTCCACGCAAAGTCGTAACCGGAGTGTTGTTAGAACCAGACTGCTGGAACTAATCCCAGTGGTCATACTCAACCGGACAGCCATCCCACGGGGTGTAGTAGCTACGTTTTCCCCAGTAATAAATCCGGCCGCTGTCCTCCTTCCGAAGCGCACGAAAGACCGCGCCCCCTGGCATCTTGTCTAAAACTGTGCCGTCTAAGACTGGCACTTTTGCACCAAAATGCGCGTTACCGGCAACCACTACGGAAGGGATGTGAACGAGCAATGCCCCGGTGTCCGTCTCGCGCAGCACCACACAGAACCCAACGCTTCCGATTCCGCTGCAACTTACGAGGCGATCACACGCTTTACCTTCTCGAATGCGTTGAAGCAAAGGGAGGAATGATTCCATCGCCATTGCTTGGGCACGTTGCTTCAGTGCAAGGTGCGATGCCTCCCGACACCAGTCCTGCAGGTTCGTCGTATCTGCCAACTGGAGAACGCCCTCACGCCCGGCCCATTCGCGAGCGCCAGGGAGGTAGCGGGACGTTGTGATGAACAGGCCGCTGGCACCTTCTCGCCTTGAGTGCGCCTCGAGTGCTGCGACGGCTTCAAGCCCAATGGGTTTGTGCTCCGCATAGCGCTTGGCTTGGATCAAGGTGAGGCTATCGCCCAACGGAGACTCCTGCCAGACCCGAACATCCACCCCACCGTCGCCGCTTCCGGGACCCACCCGGGCTTTCCACCCGCGTGCAGCGAATATGCTGCTGATGAGCTCCTCGAACTTGCGGTGAGGCAGCCGGTGAAACTCTTCAGGTCTCTGAGCGAAGTAGGAGTAGATATCGCCGGATACGTCCGCGGCGTCAGCCTCAATCAGCCGACAAGTCCACCTCCACTGCGCCCATGCGTCAAGCTGACGCTGAAGCTCAGTCTCCTGGTCAATCAGGTAGTAGTTGGCGGTTACTGAGTCGTCAAACTCCATATAGACGCCAACCTTCTCAAGCTCTTCCGACAGCTCTTCGGCCTCAGCTGATCCCTCATACAGGGCGCGGCGTGCGTCGCCCTCTGACCAGAAGGTCAGCAAAGGCTCCCCCGTCCCTGGCTCAGAGTCGTAGTGCTTCAGCTGATCCTTGTGGCCGGAATCGTGAAGCAGTTCGTGCTTGTTTCCCCAAGCCTCAGTTATCGCCTGAACTTGGGCAACCAGATGCTCCAAGTCGCTGTCAACCCTGACCGGACTATTCAACATTGGACACCTCGGCAGAATCGCCGCAAAGCAGCGGCGCCGGGGGAAGTGCGTGAGGCTGCAGCGACACGCCAGCCACTCCGAACCTTTGGTGGGCCTCCTCCCCCAAAGCGTCTCGACGCGTAAATCCGTAACTGGACAGAGGAGCATTTGGCGAAATCACAGTTTCGAGGCAACCGGCGAGCACGCTAAATAGATCGGCACGGACCAACATAAGCATCACCTCCTCCTCCGACCAACCGGAGTCCGTCCGCCGGTTCAATTGAGGTGTCCCGCCGTGCGCATATTTGTGAAGCCACTTTGCGGCGCCCCCGGGCTTGAAGCCATCGACGATGGCTTGAATCTCCGGGAAGATCGGAATCAGCTGGACCGCCATGTCTCGGAGCATCGGGACGTCGTCAAGAGGATTGTCACCTCGGCCTTCCTGGAGGCGATCGATCTCCTCCTGGGACGCAACGTAAGCGAACCAAAACCCTATCGCGGCTGCTTCCAACGTTGGCCGCAGAAGAGCGGCTGCAGCTCCGTATTCGCCCGCCTCTACGACGCGTATCAGGGCGGAATGATGCTCCATCGCCAAGTCGATGGCGCAACGCGCGAACTCCGCCCGCCGCGTGACTGACACTACTGCCGGCAACAGTAGGCGCAGGCGCTCATTCTGTCGACGAGAGTCGGCGCAGCGTGCGAGGATAAGGTCAAGCGAGGAGCTATCCAAGGCCCTTCACCGGATTTGGCTTCGACGCAGTTTGCCATCGACCTAGGAAGAATGCACCGCACTCAAGCTCGGGCCGGGGCGGCGAGTTGCCGGAACCGCGCACGGGCTGATGAATGGCTCGCCTGGGTGTCGTTCCTTATCGCTGGAATGAGGGCCCCTCAGAACACCCCGGCAGCTCCCGCATCGCACCATATTTGCTCGGGCTTTCAAAATCTGCAAGCAGGGTTTGAGAACTACCGCTAGACTGGAGCGACAAGGCCACGCAAGGGAGCCGGGCAAGCCATGATGGATCACTGGGAAATAGGCGTCGTTCTTGCTTTGCGCGATGCGCAGTGGAAAGCAGCAAACCCAAGCGCGAAAATTCCCGCCATGAACATTTCGTTAGATGGAAATGCCGAGTCCAAGATGGGGGACGCCGTTCACGAGATCGGCGAAAGATTTGCACTTCTTGAAATCAAGCCAGACCAGAGCCTCTGCAAAAGTGAGTGGACAGCAAGCGGGGGTCCAAAGCGAGCTTACAAGAAGCTAATGGATCTAGCAGCAATCAACGAGGTCAACCCGAGTGACATTCCAACAAGACTTCGATTGAGCCAAAGTGTCCGAGGCCATTTTTTTGCCTACTGGGGAGAGGCAGGCGAGGATACGATTCACTTCGATCAGCTTTTTCTCCAGCCCTACTTGCTGACTGCCCTTAATGAAGTGCCTAAAGGCTGCCACCTGATCAAGCCGGGATCGTGCTATTCAGGCCGACCCAGCTCGGCGCAGGCCGCCGCACTCATCGACTCATTTACTATTGGACTAGCAGATTCTCGTCGCTTCTACACTCTGTGGCCGCTTAGTCTCAAACAAGTTTTGTTCGGCGTAGAGCATCAACCTCACTTCTGCCTGAAGCAACCATCCGCAAAATTCGTAACCGCTTCTGACCTTGCGCCGTTGGGTCTTGAGATAGACGAGCTTCAAGATTACGTCAACTTCCTGTGCAAGGAAAAGACTACTGATGGGTGCAAGACGGACTCATTGGAGGAGGAGCTCAAGATGATCCTGATCGGCGACCGGGGATTCATAAGGCATGTAACGCACACCTCGAAGCTAATGCAGGTCGTTCTGAACTACAAAGAGGACAGCCTGACACCAACAGTTGGAAGAAAGCCTAAACTAATAAGCATGAGCCCACTCAAGATTGCTGATCTCGAAGATACGCCTACGACTCCTGCTCCATAAGCGACCAGCTGCGCCGCCATGATTCCCTACTGTGAGGATTCCAGTCTGCAAGGAGGTTCGAGACATCGACGCCAATCATCGTAGCGTAGCGCTGCAAGGCGTCGTCAGCCTGCCCAGACGCGCCCAGCAGAGGCGCGCCTTTGCTCAACGCATGCAGGAATGCACAAGACCACACCTCCTTGGCTGATGACCTCCGCAGCGCTCGGTCGTTCTTCGACGCAGAGGCTCTCGCGCTCCAATGGACTTGATGGCCTGCTGTCGACGCGGCCATTGAAACGCGAAGTCCGTCCTGCTGCTCCATCCAAAGGTGCCGATATAGCTCGAGCGATGCCTCTCCCCTTAGAAACGCGGTGGCAACGTCGAAGCGCTTCAGCGAAGCGAAAATCACCTCCGTCCAAAACCGCTCCTCAGAGCTGACGGTTTCTTCAATAGTCATCACTTAGGGCTCCGCTAAAGATCGGCATGCTAGCGAAGCTTTATCTCCCGTCAACCCCGCACCTAATCAGTTGGCGCTTTCGGCTACCAAGTGACCTTGCCTTAGTTGGTGAAACATGGCACCGAAGTCAGACTAACAAGCGTTGATCCGCTTCTCCGCTAGTTCGTCGGCGGTCAGCGCATGACGGAGCGAACGGCCCGCATCACTGTGTCCGTTGACGCATGGCTGAACCCGTATGCGCAGACGGTCTACACCTGTCGCCTACTTGACCGGCGATGGGTCCCGGCAACTAGCCAGCCCACGCCAATCGCTGACAGCGGCGATCCAGCTATGCGTCGCGCCTACCGACACCCCATACGTAGCCAATCTGGTAATTGCCGAACCACTCCCCGGCCAGCTACGGCTCAGCCCACCAGACCCGCTGGCTCTATCCCAACAGAGCGAGCAACATCGTTGCGAACGATATGACCGCCTTCGATAGACGACCTGGAAGGCCTCTGCAAGCCTAGGCTACCGGGTCGCGAGCCATAGGCTAAACTGTGGGCAATCCATGAAAGCGCTCATGCTCTCAGCACTTAAGCTTAAGGGGTCTCGGGCGGGCACCGCCCGCATGCACCGCAGATGCTGTGGGTGAATTGGACCCCCAAGAGCATCCCAAATCATGCAAATCAATGAACCAAAAATCGTGGTCACTGTTCCGATGAAAGCGGAGGCACTTGCAACGCTGATGGCCATGTCACTGGTAGGGTGCGCCGCAGCAGGTTCGGTCGCACGCGCTCCCATTGAAGGCCCCGTCCGCCTGGGAGAAATTGCGGCGGTTGATGGCCCCAGCGTGCGGCCCGACCAGGTCATCGAAGACAGCCGTTGCCCGGCCGACGTTCAGTGCATTCATGCCGGCCGGCTAGTCCTCAGGGCAACAGTGATCGGGGGCGGCTGGTCCAAGCAGTTGGACCTGACGCTCGGCGCCCCCACCGCGGTTGCGGATGGCATGTTGACGCTGGTCGATGCTACGCCCGTGCCCGTCACTGGAGAGACCTCCGGGTCCGCCGCCCGCTTCACCTTCAAGTTTCAGGGCGGCCGTTAGGTCTTCCGTTGAATGTGCCAAGGTGTCAGCCCAGCAGGACAGAGCACCCGATTGTCCTGCTGGGTCTCCGTAAGCAACTCGCTCCCAAGAGCAATGCCGCCAAGGCACTACTTCCGAAAAACGTGCGGAGAGCGGTGAGCGCTAGCGCAGCCGATCGTCTTGAGTCGTCCGGCAAGGAATCAAGCGTAGAACTCCCCAGTCCGGGGCACGCTGCTATCGCGAGCTTGGGCACCACTTGACGACAGACCGTGCTCGTCCGGCGCGTCAACACAATGTGCCGACGCGTCAGAGCTTATCGCTCGCATGCAGCGCTGACGGATCCGTTGACCTCTCCAATACGACGAACGTGGCCACCAGCCATCCGTAGTTGTCGCTCAACACGCCGGCGATATCATCCTCGCCGTCACACTCGACTGTGCACTCCAGCGGCAGCTCAAGAATGTGCCCGTCCGTCTCCCACTCGATGCCTCCTACACGATAGATCCCCACTCGCTCCAACCCCTCTAGGTCCAGGTTTCTTACGTCGACGACAAGCCACAGCGGCAGAGGCCGACGCCAAGGCTGTGCCCTCCAGTTGCAGCAGCTCTACATTCTCGCCTTCTTGCTCCGAGAACTGCCCCGCCTCAATCACTTGCCGGTCTTATGCTTGTGAGGCTTCAAACCAGGCGTATTTCCGGGAGTATCCTTGTTGTCCCGTCGGCGCCTATCCGGCTCCCCAGTAGACGGAGCGATTGGTTTCGGACCGGGCTTAATCGACATAGCTTGACTCCTTCAGTGAGAGGGAACAGCAGAGCTAAACTGCTACGTCACACTTCTACTGTCAATACAGACTAACAATCACGCGCACCATTTATGCTGCGTTCAGCTTTATGTTAGCTAGTATCGCGATTATCGTGGCCCTGAATTTTTAAACAGTATGGTTATGACTATGAAACCGTAGATAGCTTACGCCGCTAAACCCTTGCTGCGCTTAGGATTCATTGCACGAACTAGATCGGATACGCCGAGCTGGGAACGGCTCGACGTAGTAGCCCTTGGAGTTTGCCTGAGGAAGTAAAAACCCGCTTAATTCGGATTGACGTTTAGCGAGCCTGTCGTATCTGTACTTCCATTGTAAACAATGGAAGCAAAGCAGTGACTCAGTCCCCCACCGACATCCTAAGCAGCTACATCGACTCACCGGGCGGCAGCTTGGTTCTGGACAGCCTTCAGATAGGCAGGGTCAAGTTCGGAAAGATGACGATCTCCGACCGCGAAGGGGCGTTTAACGCTCAGGACCTTATCAACAATGTCTTGAACAAGACCGCCCGCATTCGGAGCGGGAAGCACGGCACACGCTACTCCGAGCCGCTGCCGCCCGGTAGCCCTGCCCGCCTTTTGTCGATCGAGATTGGAGATTTCTCGAAGCATCAGCAGCGGCGCAGATTGAAGTCCACCACCATCAAGGACTACGCCCGCACCTTGAGCTTGCTGCTGCTGACGTGCGGCGATATACCCGTTTCGCGCATTGACCACACACACGTCGAGCGCTTCTGGGATCTCCTGCGCTGGGCTCCCTCTGCTTTGCTCCAGGATGAGAAGCTTCGCGCGATGACCGTAGACGAGGTGATCGCCCTGGGGCAAGCCAACGGAGTGCAAGGGGTGTCAGAGGCCACGCTCAGTAAGCACAACCTTTGCCTGAACAACTTCTTCCTGCGCCTGGTGGCCACCCGCGCCATTCCCGGCAACCCCATGGCGGCCATGGGGAAGATCAAAAAGAACTTGGTGATCGACCCTAAACGTGGCAAGAAAGCCGAGCGCTTCTTGGAGGAGTCCGAGCTTCAGAAGATCTTCGAGCCAGAGACGTTCCTCACTTGGGCCAAGAAATGGCCCCACCGCTGGTGGATCCCCATCTTAGCTCTCTACAGCGGCGCGCGTGTAAATGAGCTCGCACAACTCAAGGTCCACGACATCGTCAATGAAGACGGTGTTTGGTGTATCGCTATCCAACTCACGGTAGACGACGACTTGGCGCATAACGAGCACTTCAAAACACGCCAGACCGTCAAAGGTGCTTCGGCCCTACGCCGTATCCCAATTCACCAAGCGGTGCTGGATGCTGGATTCATCGACTTCGTCGAAGATATCAAAGCCTGCGGTCACCCTCGATTGTTCCCCAACTTGTCTGCCGGGACGTGTGAAGCCTCCGGTGAGACCAGCGCTAGATACAGCCAGGGCCTGGTGATCCAGTTCAGTGCCTACCTAAAGAAGCTTGGCTTCGGAAAGGGGGTCGGGTTCCACGCCTTTCGTCACACTCTTGCGTCCAAGCTCAAGCATGTCCTCGTTCCCCAAGAAGACATCGCCGCAATCACTGGTCACTCAGAGAACAAGCGCTTCCCTGTCCTGAATCTCTACCAAACAACTGAGAACCCGGAGGTAAGGACGCGCCAAGTGGCCGCTCTGCAACGATACAACCCTCCGGTGATGCTGCCCAAGTATCAGCGCGGCCAGTTTAAGAGGCAGCTGGGCAAGGACGCTAAACTCTATCCGTGACTGATGCCAACGAACGATCACGCCGGAAGCGCCCCGCACAAGTTCGAGAGCCAGCTATGCGGACGCGAGGAGCCGGGGATCGCCATCGCTCATCGCACTAAAGCCACTTTCGCCTGCGGCCGATCAAAATAGAGGCCAAACCGAGCCCAACCATGACGGCAACAGCGATCCAGAATCCTTCGGTCTTCAGGCTGAAGAAGTTGGCTTCGAAGTTCATGCCCAGCGCGCCGGCAATGACAGCCAGCAGGCCAGTCACAACCGTCACAAAGGTCAGCAGCTTCATGCGCTCGTTGGTCTGAAGCTCGGTCTGGGTGCTAAACAGCTGGAAGCTCCCTACGACAAGCTCGCGGGCGTTTTCCACCACGTCCAAAGCCCGCTCATAGCGGTCATCCAAGTCGCGTAGATGGCGGGTCACCTCTTCGGCCCCGTCGGGAACGAAGTCCGGCCGCGAAAGTCCGTCAAAGACGACCCGGTGGGGCGCAAGCATTCGACGGAGCCGTGAGGCCGCTCCCCTGAGAGCGCAGAGTTGAGGCAGGGCAGAGCGGCCCGGCGGCTGGTCGGACAAGATTCGGCTTTCCAGGCGCTCGATCTCGACCTCGAAAAGTCCCACTGCGGAGAAATATGTCGACAGGTGCCAGCCCAGCAGTGCGGCGACAAAACTCGCCTCACCCAGGCAACCGATATCGCAGTCCGTTTCGGGCTCTCTGGCCCGCATCTCCGCCAGGAACTCGATGTCCTCGGCGTGATGGGTCACGACGAAGTTGGGTCCTGCCACAATGGTGAGGACGCCCCCCCTAAAGTCGAGGTTCGCCCCGGGCAGAACGGCAACCACCCGCGCCATGAAATGGTTGGCAAACTTCTCCAAACGGGGATTGGTAGCGATCGGCCCGCTGGGCAACGATCCCTCTCCCAAGTCCAGTGCCTCCCAGACACGGGCGACCTCCGCATCGCTGGCGCCGCACAGGTCAACCCATAGCAGTTCGTCGTCGCTGGGAACGTTGTTAGGAAGATCCGACAAATCAACCAAGCAACTGCGTTGCTCTCGATAGAGGGTGATGGTGACACCAGCGGAGGGGGCGACAGACGTGTCCATGGCCAAATTTTGCGCAGGCCAGGCTAGACCCAGCGTGAAGATTGGAAAGGAGGGTCAACGCAGTGGCGATCGGTTACGGAATGAGGCTTGTAACCGGCTCGGTAGGCGCTCTCCGCGAGGTCGTCTTGCTCCCGCCGGGCGTAATCAGGAGTGCGAAGCATCCGAACAACGGCTCCTGTGAGCCACTGCTCACACAGCGAGGCATAGCATCAAAGCCCCGCCCCAAGCGCCCTCCCATGAACTCCACCCAAGCTTACCCCGCCGTGCACGGTGATATTCTTCTGCTGGAGGACGACGACGCGTTTGCTCCATTGCTTCGCGAGGTGCTGTCCATGGCTGGATACGACGTTCGCCTCGCCAGGTCAGCGCCTGAGGCCTTGGCGCACATCGAGGTCGGGTCGCTTGCGGCGGCCGTGCTGGATTGGCGGCTATTGGGTGACAGCGCCGAGGAGGTCGCCGACCGGCTCCAGTCTGCGCGCGTCCCGTATGTCTTTGCCTCCGGGGCCAGCGCGACCGCGGTGCCGGAATGCCATAGATGGGCTCCCTTCTTCGCTAAACCGTTTCGCATTACTGCATTGATCAATGCCCTTGAAGAAGCCCGCGCCGCCGGTGTTCCCGCCAGGGCCTGACATTCCAACTTACTCCAAAGTGGGGCTTCTGTGGCCAGGATTTACGGCGCTGTTGGTCACCTCCACAGCAACGTCACGTCTTGCGGCCAAGGCGACGGCGGCGGGTTCTCGCCAAGTTATGGGGGTGCTTAGAACAGCTCATGCTGGGCTGCGGGATAGATTAGGTCCTGGCCCACCCCACGTGCCATGGGATTCAGCGGATGGGGTTTGGGCTCTGCGCTGGACACGATGTGCAGCACCTCATGGCCCCGGTGGGTCAGCAAGTCTGAAATAAGGCGTCGATGGCAGCGCCACCACGGTGCCTCTGCGCACATAAGCGCTGTCCGGTGCGCGCCCGCAAGGGAGATGACCTTCTCTAGGCCACTGGCGAACTCGGCAGAAGCCATGTGGTCCGCATAGCCCTGGAAAGCGGCGTTATCCCAAGCGTCGTTCGGAGAGTCCGGCTGCACCCTGCGCCGACCACCGAGCTCAGGCACCCACTCATACACCACGCCAACAGTCGGCAGTGCGTGGGCCATTTGCTCCGAGGCGAACCAAGGGTGGCGACGAGAGCCTGGGAAGCGGCGCACATCCGCAATGGCCGCGATATCATGCGCGGACAGCAGCCGCAGGAACTCGTCCCAGGGCCGAGTGGAGTGGCCAATGGTCCAGACAGTTGATGGGTTTGTGGTGCCGTATTGCACGGTATGCAGCCCATGGGAGCGGGTGGGGATTACCTGCCTGGGTGCCGCTGCAGTGCTGCAGCTGTCGGCCCTACCGCTTTGCCGACTTCGCGGAGTTCATCCGCAGAGACTCCCTAAGGCCGTCGTCCAACAGAGACGCTCGTAGTCTACATTCACCTTAGTGCGGCCGCGATCGCGGTCGCGGGTATTGCTCTTGTCGCCTGACATCGCTGGGTTCTCAGACGGCGGCCTCAAGTGAGGCACCTTATCAGGCCTCACACCTTCACCGAAGCGTCAAGGTTCTCTGGCTGGGCGTCTTGTTGCACCTGCGCCCCGCACTGGGCCCAAAGGTTCTCTTTTAGCTCGGCCATGGCAATCTTCGTTGGTGGGTGACCGCAACCTACCCATGGATACATGTGCCCAGGGCGAGGTCCCTGTGAAGGGAAAGCGCGTCGCCGCTGAGAGAGCGACGTTTAAAGACTCGAGTTCAGCCTTTACCATGGCGGCAACCAAAGCCCCGACGCCAATGCGTGGAAAGCGCGGGGCGCACTGACCGTTGTCGGCGCAGGGCCGGCCCATCGCCCGGCGGATACGATCCGCTGTCCATGGCGTGGCAGTCTCTATGCCGCCGCCCGCCGATGTGAGGCTCCACGTCGCTGTGGAGGTGTTCCATCGCCGTGACTGGATCAACAGACGTGCGGGGAGCGAAAAACTCCGGCCCAGTCGTCTTTCACCGTCGTCCGCAAGTGGCTGGGGCCGGCCGGCAGCCACCGCATGCTCCAATAGGGGCCAGGCTTCGTCCCACCTCGTCCGGGTTCCCTGACATTGGGGTGCAGCGACGAGCGCTGGGTCCTCTGGTATGCGACCGACACGCCATCCTCGGGGTCCTCAAAATGCCCTTCCCGCCCCCCCACCCTGAGCTCTTGACTGAATATTTCAGCTTCGGCATATGTCGAAAGCCATCTGCCGCTGACGCGCCCAGTTGCTAGACTCTTGGTAAGCGTTTCCACAGGGGAAGTGGGTGTATATCGAAATCCACCAGAGGCGTGGCATCTGGGCGCACGTCACGGGAGGAGCGGGCTGGCGGTGGCGGCTCAAGACACGCGATGGCATCGTGCTAATCGACGCGCGGGAAACCTTTGAGGATCGAGATACATGTCTGCGCATGGTTTCATTATTGATTGCTGGCGTAAAAGCGCCTGTGGTGGATGCAGAGACGCTTCGGGTGCTTAGATCATCGGCAGGCCACTGGGTAGTTGGAGAGCACTTTGTGCCTTAGACATCGCGGCAAACCCAGCGATGTCTTGTCTTTCGCACCTTGGCGATCCCCCTGCGCATTTGTGCAGATGCTTCTACACACTCCGTCCCTGCGCGCCGAATCCCTGCGCTAGGCTAGGGTGCAGCCTCCAGAGAACCCGCATTACATGGAACGCGGTGCGCGCTCGGGTGCCCCGCAAAGGGCGCTTAAGTTGTTCGTAGGTTGGCAGCTTGGGGTCAGGACGAATCAAATTCGCCGCTCACGCTACATGTTAGGTTACAGGTCATCCGCTTCGAAGCAATGCCGCTTGAATCCCTAAGTAGAAATACCGAATCTGACCCTCCTTATCTACGGGTGTCTTAGCCCCGGACGCCCTGTAGGGTGGGTCAACATCCAGCAGTTTTCATCGACGCTTTGATTGATGGACAGCTGCAACCACAATAGACAGTGTTGACGGAGGGCAGTTGTGTTGAACCAGCCGCGACCAGAGAGTTGTCAGAAAATCCGAAGGCTGTTGATAGCGGACGACCATTTGATTGCCGCCGAAGGGGTGGCAAGAATCTGTTCCAACTTGGCGGACACGATCGAACTGGTTGTCTCCGGTGAGCAGCTGCTCAGAAGCGTGCGGAGATCGCCTCCAGATCTAGTAATCGCGGAGACGGCGCTGCCGCTCGTCTCTGGGCTCGATGCAATGAGGGTTGCAAAATCGGAGGGTTACGCCTTTCCGTTCTTGTTCCTGACGAGGCATCGCGACGCGGCGGAGGCGGCGTTTGCCATGCGTCGGGGCGCTGGGGGCTATCTCTCAAAGGCTTCGGACGAAGCCGAATTGCTCCAGGCGTTGGCGGTGGTATGGGCGGGCGGCAGGTATGTATCCCCATGGGTCGTGGCTTCGGGAGGGTGCTTGGATCCGTCCCTATCACACGGTCTGAGCGGCACGCAGGTGGGCATCCTTAAGCAACTCGGTCAAGGGCTGAGAGCAAAAGAAATCGGATACGCCAGGGGACTCTCGACCCGAACCATCGAACACCACAAGTTCGTAATGTCGCGGAAGTTAGGCGTTCACGGAACCGTAGAGCTCGTAAGAAAAGCAAGAGAGATAGGAGTCATTTAGGAACACCAGACTCAGGGGCTATAAAAAGCAAGTCACCGACGAGGGAAACGCGAAACCTGGGCGTGGTTTGCTCGGCTTGCCGCATTCCTACCAGATCCTCGCGCAACCCTCTGCTGCTTACCTTCGGACTCAAACGCCAGCAGTCCAGCCCCCGTCTACCCCGTCGAGCTGCCCTAGCTGCCGCCTTCGGTGGGCGCCACGGCCGAGAGGGCATTTGGCGCCTCGTTCGGCTGGTTGGAGAGTCGCCAAATCAAAAACCCTCCCTGTTCGTTAGTGGGTATCAAGCGATTACCGTCGCGCGCCTGGGTCTCAAGTTCGTCGAGGAGCGCCGTGCCGGCCGCAAATGCCGTCACGGCGGAGTCCACTTGCTTTGCCGCATCGGCGAGCTGTGAGGCGTCGAGGGAGGTTCCTTGGCATACTAGGGAGACCAAGGTGGCCTTTCCCAAAGCGGTGAGTCCATGCTTGGGAGGCTTCGCCACCAAGACCCAGATCAACCCATCCGTGATCAGCTCATCCGCCCGGCGACGAGACGGATGAAAGCCCTGCGCCACCATGCACAAGTCCGCCAACAAGTGGAGCCGCTGATCTTCGGAGCTTGGTTGAAGCAGCTTACTCATGGGGCCAATTTGACAGCAGCCCCTCCGAAGTTCAAGGCCATTCGACGCTGCGACGCAATCTATTCATTGTGGGATAGGCCATCGGCGTCGCCCTGTTAGTCGCTCCCGGGCGCTTTCACTGGAACATATGGCGATCCGGATCATCGGCCGGGAAGTTCTCTTCAGTGACGGCATGGTTGGGGGGTCTAATGCTCCGCTGCGCGCCGGGGACCGGCGAGTCTTGCGATCTTGTTCCTTGGCCGACCCCTTAAGCGTTGGTGCAAGCGCCGGTCCACGGGGTTCACTGGTCGGGGCGGTCAGGGCCGCAGCGCTCGACGCCGCGACCGGGGTTAATTTATTGCCGGCTACTGCAGCACGCGAACGACGCTGTGCCATGGCGGACCGTTGTCGCTCGTCCCGTATCAACGGCAGCTTCATCGCCCCCGGTCTACTTCGACGCTCTGCCCCGCGGCTCTTAACCTTCGAGCGCGATGAGCTCCTTTGCCAGCTCTTCAGCGCGCAGAAGCGCTTCCAGCAAGCCAGGAAAGGATGGGGTCGGTCCAGCACGGCTAGCACCCCCGTGCAAGCGCACCTCCAACAGGCGCCAACCCTGGGGAGACTCTTGCCATACGTCCGCGGTGTAGTTCCTTCCCGCAATGGCTAGCGTAACGCTGCTTTGACGACCATCAGATTCTTTACTGCCCATGAAGAACTACCTAGCCTCAGATCGCCGCGGCAGATATAGACGGCACTCCTGCCGCGCCTACTTGCCTGTCGACCAAAACAGCGTGTGGTTCCCCGAGACCCATGCGATCCTCCGCAACAGGTAGCTCGGTTCCCAAGAGGACCCAGCTGCACAGTCATGTGTTTCAGCAGTCAGGAACTGACCATTGTGCACGGAAATCTGCGTTTCAACGACAAGCAGAAAGCTTAGCCATCTGGCACGGCCTTTTCGAACCACTTGCCCTCGGCGTCTCTCCACCGCACCCCAGACGAGTTACCAGTGCGGGCCTGTTCTCGCCGCGCCATCTCAATCGCGCACTGGAACGCATCCCCGAAGTGCTGATAGAAAATAGGGGACTCCTCGGGACTCGCTGGAAGCCACCCCGGCGTAACTGACCATCCCTTGTCCACGCTTGCCCCCCGAATACCAAACGCTTACATCGCCGTGTAGATGATGCAGTAGAGAGATCGGCGCCCATCGCAAGCGTTGCGAGGTGTGTCCAAGGCAAACGCGTGCCGCCCTATGCCGGAATATGAGGGTTGAGGTAGGACAGCAGGTGCTCCATTGCCGACCTCGGACTCTCCCGGTGCCTCTCAGACTGGATAAAGCCCATCCACTGTGCGTGCGCGACCGTCCGGAGTTGGCCGGGATCGGCCAAGAGCCAGTGCATGCGCCAATGGGGGACCAGCCGCCGGCCCAGCCGGCCTTGGCTTAGCACGATCAGATCCGAATGGGAGGGGGAGATGCACACGCGGTCATAGGCCGCACCCACTCCTTCCTCCGGGCCTTCCATGTATTGAAGAAAGCGCTGCCCGTCGAACAAAAGGATCCCCGTCACATCGGCGTGCGCATTGAACTCCGCTGCTTTTGCCACCAACGCATCCAAGCTCGCCCGGTCCCAAGGAAGCACGACGTGACTGATGTATGCGATTGCCCGCAGCGGCATGCTGATCTCCTGTTCTATTCGCCCCCATCTGTGTGACCACTGATGCTGGCTTACATCTGCTTGGAGCCAGCTTTTGGAAAGCTCGAGGCAGATTTACGCGTCAGCCCAGGGGAGCCCAGTCATGCGCTGGGGGAAAGTGATTGGAGAGCCGTGCTAAGTTCCTTCAACCGGAAGGGCTTCTCCATGAGCGGGGTCCCCTTGAACCGGTCGGGGAGGTGGGCTGATCCAAAGCCGGTCGTGAACACAAAGGGAATGCCCAGCCTCAGCAGCGCATCGGCCACGGGAAAGGAGTCCTCGCCGTGAAGGCTCACGTCGAGCATCGCCATATCAAAATCACCTTGCTCAACGCAGCCAAGTGCTTCAGGGAGCCCCTCCGCTTTTTGACTGACCTCGTATCCCAGCGTCCTGATAGATTCTTCCAAGACATACATAAGGGCCGGCTCATCCTCCACCAAAAAGACGTTTAGCTTCTTTTTGTCGGCCTTCATCGCCTTCTCCTTCGGGCCGCGTTGACAGCCTCTTCACACAACTTTGTCAGGCTAGTGTGACGCTTGAAGCGACGATGCGTGTAAAGGTCGCGTCAATTGCGACGGACCGCACGGTTTACCGCGCGCCTCTTCGGCCGCGTCAGTCCAAAGAGGAACCGCAGTGCTACCACCGCAACGCCCGCAAGACGCGCTCAACGATGAGTCCCGCCAGTTCGCCCTGTTGGTCAACTCCGTTACCGACTACGCAATTTACATGCTCGACAAGGACGGGACCATCCGGACCTGGAACCCCGGCGGACAGCGCATCAAAGGATACGACGCGGCCGAAGTCATCGGCACCAACTTCTCACGGTTCTATCTTCCCGACGAGGTCGTGGAGGGCATGCCGGCGCGCAACCTCAGCACGGCGGCTGAGGAGGGTCGCTATGTTGCCGAGGGCTGGCGGCTGAGAAAGGACGGCTCGCGCTTCCACGCCAGTGTTGTCATTGACCCCATCTGGGTCGACGGACAGCTGTTAGGGTTTGCGAAGATCACGCGGGACATCACCGAGCGGTTTGAGGCCAACGAAAAACTGCTGCAAACCCAGCAAAGCCTGTTTCAAGCTCAGAAGATGGAGGCGATTGGGAAGCTCACCTTGGGCTTGGCCCACGACTTCAACAACTTGCTGGCCATCATCGTGAACTGCTTGGACCTGGTCGCCGTCCGGGTTAAAGACCCCGGCGTATCCCGGCTCGTGGACACGGCATTGCGCGCGGCCGAGCGCGGCGCGCTGTTGACCCGCCAGCTTTTGACCTTCGGCCGGGGGCAGCCCCTTGCACACGAGGCGTTGGACCTGGGAACGGTGCTCTCGGACATGAAGAGCCTGCTTCAACGTTCGGCGGGCGAGAGCATTGAGGTGACGATTGAGGTTGAGCCGGGATTGCCGACGCTGTTTTTGGACAAAAGCCAGCTGGAGTCGGCAATCCTTAATTTGGTGTGCAACAGCCGTGACGCGATGCCGACAGGCGGGCATGTGCGGATCACGGCGGCTATGCAGCGAGTCAGCGACCCTTCGGTGCCAGAGTCTGGCCCGCGAACCTGTGCTTGCTTGCGGGTCACGGACGATGGAGAAGGGATTCCGACCGATCAGCAGGCGCGGGTCTTCGAGCCGTTCTTCACTACCAAGCCTGTTGGTAGCGGCAGCGGCCTCGGACTGAGCCAGGTGTTTGGGTTTACCACCCAGTCGGGCGGATTCCCTCTGCTGACCAGTGAGCCAGGGAAGGGCACCGCTATCACCCTTTGCTTCCCCGTTTCAGGGCCCTGATATGCCGATCAACGTCCTATTTGTAGAAGACGAGGCCGACCTTCGATCGGTTGTGGTTGAAGCCCTCTCCCAACAGGGCTTTTCCGTTACCCCCGCTGCGAACGGCGTCGAAGCCATCACGTTGCTGCGCGGAGCAACTCAATACGCTATCGTCGTGACAGACGTGAACATGCCTGAGGGCGTGTCCGGCTTGGATGTGGCACAAGAGGCCGCCGCGACCCAACCGTCCGCCAGGGTGCTGGTGGTCTCTGGTTTGCAGCGGGCACAGCTGCCCCCCAGCCCTGCTCACGCTCGGTTCCTTCCAAAGCCCTATCGCTTCAAACAGCTGATCACTGCGATCCACGACCATCTGGGCTAGCAGGCACCGCGCACCCCGCCCCGACGGAGGCTCTGGCCACACTATCGGCCAGCGTTCCTTCCCTGTTGACCCAGCCGCGGATCTGGACCCCAGGATTTAGTTAGTGAAGCGGGGTGACCAGTGCCGACCCGCCCTGGGGTCTACGGCCTAGTTTCGATAGCGGCTGGTGGCTTCTACTGAGGCTTTGGATAACGACTCCTCCAAAATTGCTCGCCGCTTTCAGGAAGTAGCGTCCCTGTCCGCTCCAGTGCGTATTCACGCACATCCGGGTCCGCCGCCGCGCAAATATAGTAAATAGGGGCAGCAAGCAATCGGAGGAAGACCTGCTCTTCATACTTTTTTGACCAAGCAGGAAGCTCCTTTCTAAATCGCACAGCATGCTGTCGATTTCAGCTCGGGTGCACATGACTGGGCGGCTTTAAAAAGGTTTCTTCCACACTGCGCCCTCATCTGTCATGGGAACGAGAGCCTTTGGGGCCATGGCACCAACGCGAGGACGCGGCGCACCGGGAGGGGGCTGCATCGCCACTTTTCACTCTTGGCGTTAATTGGCTATCCGTCTATCACCCCGCGACATCGCCTGCCTCGTGGCCGACGACGTGTTGAAGCCGGGGCGGGCTCCACACGTGTTCGCCTAGGGTGGCAGCCCCGTCGACGTGCCTGAGAGGCCTCGATGGGCCCCTTCTTTGCCGAGCTCTTCGCAATCATGGCCCTGATAAATTCTCCGGAAAATTGGCGTCCCAATGCGGTGCCAACCGCCGGCAACCGCACTGCGGACGGAGAATCACGAAAGTTTCAACCGCTTTTCACACAACGTCCGCTGCACCCGGTCCATGGTGGGTTGTCCCACCCTCACCTTAGGAGCTTTACATGGCGATCAAGACTGCAGAAGAACTGTTCGTGCACGAGCTGTCTGATATCTACAGCGCTGAAAAGCAGCTGACGAAATCCCTTCCCCGCCTGGCCCGCGCGGCGGAGAATCCCGATCTGGCGGCGGCCTTCGAGACCCACTTGGAGGAGACCGTTGGTCAGATCGAGCGAATCGACCAGGTCGTGGAAGTCTTGGGAATCCGCCTCAAGCGCATCAAGTGCGCCGCCATGGAAGGGCTGGTGGAAGAAAGCAAGGAAGTGATCGAGTCGATTGAGAAGGGGCCTGTGCGTGACGCCGCGCTGATCGGTGGTGCCCAGAAGGTCGAGCACTACGAGATCGCCTCCTACGGCACCATCGCAGCGCTTGCCAAGCAGCTGGGATACAAAGATGCCCTGCCCTATCTTCTGGAGACCCTTGAGGAAGAAAAGTCCACCGACGAGAAGCTCACCCTGCTCGCCGAACAAGGGGGCAATCAGAAGGCTGCGGCAAGCAAATAACGAAATGACCGGCGGGCCTCGGGCCCGCCCTTGATCTGGATAGAAACCATGTGGCGTCGAAACGGGTTGTCGATTGTCCTCGCCGTGCTTACGGTGCTGTTCTTGATCGCCCAGGCCGTGACAGGTTGGAACGTTCACAACGAGGAGCTGGCGCAACACGGGCAAGCTGCCGTGGGCTTCGGCACCTACTTGACCACGGGGCACTTCAGCAGCGCGACCTTCGAGAACTGGGAGAGCGAGTTCTTGCAAATGGGGATGTATGTCCTACTCACAGTTCGGTTGCGCCAGCGTGGCTCCGCAGAATCGCGCCCTATCGACCCCAGTGAGGAGGAACCAAAGGTTGCCGACGGGCCGGCGCCTTGGCCCGTCCGTCGCGGGGGTCTTTGGAAACAAGTCTACGGCCATTCCTTGGCGATAGCTTTCTTGAGCTTGTTCGCGATTTCCTTTGCGCTCCATGCCTTAGGCAGTTGGCGAGCACGGTCCGACGAAGCACGCTTGGATCACTTGCCTGTTCCCAGCTTCCTTGAGCACCTGTTTAGCAGCGACTTTTGGTTTGAGTCCATGCAGAACTGGCAGAGCGAGTTTCTGGCCGTGTTCGCCTTGGTCGTGCTCACCATTTTCCTCCGCCAGAAGGATTCACCTCAGTCCAAGGCAGTGGAGGCCCCCCACTCGCAGACGGGGAACTGACATGCGCCGCCCCGCCCTGATTATCATCGATCTCTTCTCCCGTTTCGATTTCCCAGACGGCCAAAGACTTGCGCCCCTGGCCCTCAAGGCCGCCAAGAAGGTGCGCCAACTCCGAAACATCTTCGACGAAAAACAATGGCCGGTGATTTACGCCAATGACAACTTCGGTGACTGGAAGTGCGGCTTCCACCAGCTCGCCGAAGTCTGTCGGCACGAGGAAGGACCCACGGGGGACATCGCCAAGTTACTTTTCCCGGGGCCGGACCACTACACGCTGCTCAAGCCGAAGCACTCGGCCTTCCTCGCCACGCCGCTGACGGTGCTTCTCGCCAAGCTGGGCGTCGACCAGTTGGTGCTTGTCGGCATGGCATTGGACTCTTGCGTGCTCGCCACCGCGATCGATGCAAACTCTCGCGAATTTTCGACGGTGGTGGTATCAGACGCCACGGCCTGCATTGCGGAACGCAGACAGGCCGCGCTGAAGCTGCTGCGCTCGACAGGGGGCGTCGAGGTTTGCACGTCGGCGGTGCTTATGGGCCTACATGGCGATCATGGATAGTCTGCAGCCCCTCCCACGCCGGTGGATCGCTGAGGCCTCGTATACGACGCGGTTCACGAAAAGCTGGCGGGAATGTGCTTACCCTTTTAGCCATCTCTGCCTGAACCCAAAGGGGGACGCCAGTGATTGAGCAAGCCCGCCTGTCTGCTTTGCGCTCATTGAACATTCTGGACTCAGATCCAGAGCCCTTTTTTGATTCGCTCACCCGGGCTGCACGATTCGCGGCAGAGATGCCCATCGCGTTGATCTCGCTGGTAGACGGGGGACGCCAATGGTTCAAATCCCAAACAGGCCTAGAGGGCACGCGTGAGACGCCACGCGACATCTCTTTCTGCACGTGGGCAATTCTTTCTGACGATGTCTTCGAGGTGGAAGACGCGTCAATTGACCCCAAATTTTGCAAGAACCCGTTGGTGCTCGGCCCCCCCTATGTCCGACACTACGTGGGAGCACCAATTCAGGTGGCTGGGGGCCATCGCGTGGGCACCTTGTGTCTGCTAAGCCAGACGCCTGGCAGAGTAACAACGTCCCAGAGGGCGGCCCTTCAATCCTTGGCTGAGGCCGCCGCAGTCGGAATGGAACAACGAGCACAGCTTCTCGACCGTATAGCCGATGCCACTGAGCTTCACCGAGACCTGCAAAGAAGCCAGACGCTGCTCGAGCAGAGCAACGCCTTGGCCAAGGTGGGCGGCTGGGAACTCGACGTTGATACCAATGAGCTGGAGTGGACCCAAGAGACGCGCCTTATTCATGGGGCCCCTCATGCGTCCCCCTCCTTGGAAGCCGCTTTATCCTTCTACCCTGAGGCAGCGCAAGAGCCCGTTCGGACCGCCCTCGCCAACTGCACCGAGCACGGCACCCCGATTGATCTAACGGTGCCTTCAACCAGAGCCGACGGAGAGCGAATCTGGGTTCATGTCGTCGGCCAGCGCGTCCAAGATAGTCGGGGCACACGGCTGATCGGGGCGGTCCAGGACGTGTCGCTTGAGAAGGCCGCCAGAGACGCTTTGACGCGCAGCGAATCGAAATACCGCCGCCTATTCCAGCACAGCATGGGGCTGATCTGCACCCACACCCTAGAGGGGATCATCACCTCCATAAACCCGGCCGCCTCATTGTCCCTGGGGCGGGAAGAGCACGAACTCCTCGGCTGCCCACTGTCATCGGTCCTGCCGCCAGACAGGCATATGTATTTCCAAGCTTATCTGGCCAAGATCAAAGAGGATCTGAGCGACTCAGGGCTGATGGAACTCATCGCCTCGGATGGATCTCGGCGCTTCTGGGCCTACCACAATGTGGTCGATACTGAAGCAGACCCGCCTTATGTGCTGGGGCACGCCCAAGACGTCACCACGCAACACCTGCAGGAACAACAACTCCAAGAGCTGGCGATCCGGGATCCGTTGACCCGATGCTTCAATCGGCGCTATCTCACCGAGCTCGCTCAACGTCAGTTCGACGTTTGGGGATGCCTGGTCTTCGACTTGGATCACTTCAAGGAAATCAACGACACCCAAGGGCACGCAGAAGGGGACGCGGTGCTGGTCAAGTTTGCTGCGTTTCTAGCGTCCAAGCTGCTAGACAACGAGGCCGTCATCCGCCTTGGCGGCGATGAATTCCTCGTCTTCGTTCCGGGCGCAACGCCCGAGCGCATGGAACAGTTGGAAACCTGTTACCGGGCTCACGCCGATGAAGCGCAAATTCGGTTTTCGGGGGGCTGCGCCGTCAGCCGACCTCATGAGTCGGTCGGCGACACCATCAATCGTGCAGACCTGAAGCTCTACGATCGTCGGAAACAAGAGCGTTCGTGAGCCTTTAGCGATCTGTCAGGGAAGCAACCCCAGCAAGGAACGGTGAGCAGCCACGCCTGCCAATGCCCCTTCACCCACCGCCAAGGCAATGTTCCCAGCGAACCGGGCCGCATCCCCGCACGCAAACACCCCCGCTACGGTGGTCTGCTTGGCCGAATCGGTGGTGATGCATCCTGCATCCTCTGTCTCGCAGCCCATGCGCGTAGCCAAGTCCGACGCCAAACAGGTCTCAGGGTGAACGAACAAGGCTTCCACGTCACGCACGCTTCCGTCCGCGAGGTTCAAGGTCGCTTTGCCGGTCACACCCGCTAAGGGACTTTCCTCTAACGTCACGCCGATGCCCTTCAGCTCCGCTGAAAGCTCTTCCATCTCGGCCGCTGAGAGCGTTGCGGCGTGGAAGGCCGTGACGGCGCCCCATTGCGAGAGCGCCTTGACCTGGTCCATTGCCTCCGCTTTGGACGCAATAAGCACGCCGATGTTTGTTCCGCAGATTTCATAGCCATGGCAGTAAGGGCAATGGAGGACCGTTTCGCCCCAACGCTCTGCGAGCCCTGGAATGTCGGGCAACCGATCCACCACCCCATGGGCGAGGATTACCCGCCTTGCGTGGTAGTGGTCACCGGACTCGCAGTGGACAGCGAAGCCCGTCTGGAGAGAGCCGGTGGCCTCAATGACCTGATCGGTCGCCCATTGCACTCGGTCGTAGGCGAGGAGCTGCCGACGTCCCACCTCAAGGATTTGGGCAGGAGGCACCCCGTCCCAGCCCAAGCATCCATGGGCCCTTGCAGCACGCTCGTTGCGCGGCCGACCGTGATCTATGACCAGCACCGTGCGGCACGCCCTGGCCAGCTGCAAAGCAGCAGACATGCCTGCATAGCTTCCGCCGACCACGACTGCGTCGAAGGGAGGCAGGTGTTCGGAAGATTCGATGCTCGGATGGATCATCGTCGGCCGCTCCCTCGTGGGCCGCTGGAGCGATTGGGTGGGTGGGGCCCTGTTACGTCTCTGTCTAGTGCGGTCATGAAAGCGCGCGAAACTGGCTTTCTCCACTGTGAAGCCCGCCGTTAGGCGGGCTTCAGTTGAAACTGGTCACGGCTCACGGGGATTGACGTCCACGGCCCCGGCACCGGGGCCAGCGCCTAGTTCTGCGCCCGTCGCCGGGCGCGCGTCGGGATCAGAGAGAGTTCTCGCAGCCATGGCTTCCACGGCGACTTGCTCCCTTTCGCTGAGGTCCACGTCGCAGCTTCCGTCCCCACCGTCCAAGGCCGCTTGAGCGTCACGGTCGGTGACACGCTCCCAAAGCTCGCCGCTGTTCCAGCTGCCCTCTACATCGCCGTCGCCTTGCGACATGTCCATGTAGAGATCGGTGAATGCAGGGTCCCCTGGCAGCTTGCCCGGAGGGAAGTTGGGCTGGATGCTGTAGAGCGCCTTTTCAAACGATTTTTGGTGTGCGATTTCACGGGTCATGAGGAACCGGAGGGCGTCTTTGATGCCCGGGTCATCGGTCACGTTTATGAGCCGTTCGTAGACAATCTTCGCGCGTGCTTCTGCCGCGATGTTCGATCGCAAATCCGCACTGGGTTCGCCAATGCTGTCGATGTATGCAGCCGTCCAAGGCACACCGCTTGAGTTGACCAACGCCGGGCCACCGCCATACAGAATCTGCTCGGTGTGGCTGGTGCTGTTTTGGCTCATCAAACGCATGTCTTCGGCTTCCATCATGCCCTCAGACTGAATCGCCTTGGGGCCGCGGTTGAGCATCGCGATAATCGTGCCGATGATCTCAAGATGGCTGATTTCTTCAGTGGCGATGTCCATCAGGAGGTCCTTGCGGCCCGGATCCGCCTCGCCAAGACCTTGCGTGAAATATCGCATCGCTGCGGCCAGTTCGCCTTGCGGCCCTCCGAACTGCTCGAGCATCAACGCCGCCAAGGCGGGGTTGGATTCTTTGACCCGGACGGTATACATCAACTTTTTGTGGTGAAGAAACATTTGCGCGTCTCCTTAGGGCTGGCTTTGGCTTGCCTTGCTGGAAGAGTCCTCATCTCCTCGGGGCATGGCTATGGTGCCTGTTTCGGCATCGACGTCCCGTAGAAAAGCGTGACGGAAAACGCGCCCTTTCGCACACGCCCTCCTGATCTACACGTAACTTCTTCGCTACTCCGCGCTTTCGTTAGACGTCGGCCGCCCAAAACATCTGAGCGCCGTTCTCTAGGGCTGCTCATGACCGGTTGCGGAGTAGCCATAGGTCACCCATACGCCGACCTCGCCAGCGGCGGCGCAGGTTTACTTCAGAGGAGGATCGGTCTGCTGATAGGTGCCCACGAGCTGGCCCTTGCCAATCACATGGCCTTTGGCTGCCTTGAGCACTTCATCGCGGGTCGCCCCAGGACGAACCTCCAATCGGGCGTCGAGTGCCAAGATCTGGAAATGGTAGGGGTGCGGGGGATCTCCCACTGGGGGCTTGGGCCCGTAGTAGCCGATCGAGCCGCGGCTCGTTGCCCCTTGAAGCACGCCCTCGGGATCGGTCAGCCGGAGGTGAGCTTGAAGGCCTTCCGGTAGACCGGTCAGGGATCCGGGAATGTTCCAGGCGACCCAGTGGACAAAAGGCTTGATGGGTGAGGCATCGGGATCCTCGGCGATCACCACGTAGGTCACCGCTTTTGGAACGGGGTTCCACGTCAGCTGGGGCGATACGCCTTCGTGATACGCACTGAACCGCTTGGGCATGGGTTTACCATCTTGGAAAGCCGGGGACTGCACCGCAATGGGCGCTGTTTCGGGGGTGCGCTCCAAGACCAACGGAACACCCGTCCCGGCGGAGATCTGCCGCTCAAGGGACTGCGAAGGAATCGCGGTGGGTTGCGCTGCAGCAGGGGTGCCGCCGCTGTAGCTCACCCGATAGAGCGTGCCATTGGCATCATCGCCCACCAACAGGGCCCCGCTGCGTGTGATGGCCAGCCCCACCGGCCGGGCCACATGCTTCTGGCCCTCATCGACCAGGAACCCACTCAGGAACGGCTCGAAGGCTGTTGGTTGCCCGTTGCGGAACCGAACCCGAACCACTTCATAGCCGGAGGCAGGCTTACGGTTCCAAGAACCGCGCATCGTAACGAACGCGTCGCCCCGGTAGTCCGCCGGGAACTGGCTGCCGGTGTAGAACACCATTTGCATTGGCGCGGCATGGGCGGTATAGCCCAGCGTCATGGGTTCGCTCATCTGAGTCCACTGCGTCTTCGTGATTTCCCCTGGCGGGGTGCTCTGCGGGTTCTGGCCGTCCTTCCCCCAGATGTGCGGCCAGCCATACTGCTTGCCCTTGACGATGTGGTTAAGTTCTTCGGGCTGGACGTCATCACCAAGGAAATCGATGCCATGGTCCATGCCCCACAACTCGCCCGTCTTCGGATCCCACGCGAACCCGATCGTGTTTCGCAGGCCACTGGCAAAGATCGTCCTGCTTTTCCCATCTGGCGTGGACCGAAGCAGCGCGGCATGCTCCGGATTGGTCTCGTTGCACGCGTTACAGGACGAGCCCACGCTGATGTAGAGCATGCCGTCTGGGCCAAACGCCATCGTCCGGTTGGGATGCTGACCACCGTCCGGCAGATCTTTAATGATCCGCTCGACCGCGCCTAAGGACCCGTTGGGATTGATGGGACCGCGGAAAACCTCCGTTGCAGTAGCCATGTAGAGCTGGCCGTCTCCAATCGCCAAGCCATGAACATTCGGCCGGTGTGTCACTACCCTCGGGGCCTCATCGAGAACGCCGTCTTCGTTGGAATCCTTCAGCAACAACACGTCCCCTTGCTCTCGACGGGAAACGTAAATATCACCGTTGGGAGCAACCGTAATGATCCGAATGTTTTTCAAATCTTTAGCAAGGGTCTCTACCTCGAACCCCTGCGGCACCTGGAGTGCCGCAATCCGTTCATCGGTGACCGGGACCTTGCCGGGCTTAAACGTATTGACCCGAGCAGGCACATCCGTTCCGTCGCCTTGTTGGGCCATGACTGGACTGGTGAGAAGAAGAGCCACGTATATGAGGGTCTGCTTCATGGCGCTGATCCGAGGCTAACTGGAACCGGAATCATCAACCGCTCCTGATCAACCTGGTGCGAGCATCATGCGAGTAGAGCGTGAGCCAGTGCCCATATGCCCCTTCTACCTCAGTCTGGAGGGTGGGTGGTTTTCGCTTGAGCCGTTCGATGTCGCGTTTTCACCGCGGCCGGGCACCTCTCTAATCTGGTTCTGCTGGCCGTGGCTATGCCCGCCGCTCGGGTCTTTGATCTGCACGACCTGCCCCTTCTGCCAAGCGTCTGCGCCCGAATCTATGGTGGGCGCAGGGATATCTGCGCGGGCCTTCCGCTTGTCCTCACTGCTAACGCCCAGCCGGGCGTCACGCTCGGCCACCATCGCGGGGTCGGCTTGGCCATCCGCCGTGAAGCCCATCATCAACTGGGGCATGCCCCGCGGCAGGTCCTTGTCCAGGTCGGTGTGCCAGGTGTGCCACGTTTTCCCATACGTGCGGGTAAGCTTTTCCATCAGCTCGTGCTCGGCAGTCTCAGGAATACCAGGCGCAACCAGCTGGCCTGATTTCACCTCATGAACGTGGCTGTGCCAAAGGGCCTTTTCCTGCGCAGGGAGCCCTGCAAACAACGCTTCACTGATGATGTATTCCACGCCCATCAGCTTGGCGTCTTTTACGTTGCCGTCGTAGATCGTGCACTGGATAACGTCCTCGTTGAGGATCGAGCAGTAGTGATGGGCTTCCATCTGCACGTCCATTTGGCCGTTGTAGAAATGGAAGCCGTCCAGGTAGGCGTTGATGGCGTCAATGGGCGGCCGGTCCTGCAGCACCGCCGCGCCGGTCTCCAGAGCCTTGGTCTTCGCTGTTTCCTCGCCCCCAGGGGCTTGCACGCTGGACTCAGTGTTCCCGCCTCCGCAAGCGGTCAGAGCGAGGGCGGCTGCGGCGGACAGGATGGATCGATACATGTTGGTTTGCTCCAGATATGTTGCATGGCGGCCAGGATCAATCGTCCTGCGCCCAGCGGGCCAGGTTTTGCTGGATCGTGTTGATGTTCGCCCAAGGATCTTTCCTGCGTCGAGCCAACTTCGCCGGCACGACCTTCATGGTGAAGGCATCTGCGCGGGTCAGCTTGGCAAGCTCGCTCCAGGCGATGGGCATGGCCACCGGCGCGCCAGGCCGACCGCGCAGGGAATACGATGCAACCGCCGTCGCCCCGCGGCCGTTCCGCAGGTAGTCCACGAAGATGCGCTTGTTGCGTAGGCTCTTGGTCGAGGTCGCCAAAAAGCGGGTGGGCTCTGACTGAGACAATGCCTCGGCGAATCCCTTTGCAAAACGCTTAGTGAGGTCCCAATCACACCCCGGGTTCAACGGCACCACCACATGCAGCCCTTTTCCTCCTGACGCCCGCAAGAACGATTGCAACTCCAGCTGTTCGAGCAGCTTGCGAATGTCCACGGCTGCCTTCTTGACCTCAGAAAACGGCACGTCTGGGCCGGGATCCAAGTCGAAGACCACGCGGTCAGCCCTGTCCGGCGCTTCCGCGTGGCTGCCCCACGGATGGAACTCGAGTGCGTTGAACTGAACCAGCTCAAGCAGACTTGCTGCATCCCTGACCACAAGGTAGTGGGCGTTGATGCCGCTGTCCTCTTTCAGCCGAACGGAGTCCACCAGCTCCAGGCCTGCCGTATGGTGCTTCTGGAAAAAGCACGGTTTGGCGGTGCCACTCGGGCATCGAATGATCGACAAGGGGCGACCAATGATCTCGGGTAACAAGTGGTCCATCACAGCGGTGTAGTAATTCCACACGTCCTGCTTGGTGGCCTTGATGTCAGGGAAGATCACCTTGGTCGGACTAGACAGCTTAGGGGGCGTGCGGCCCTCAGCCCCTGGCGGGGGAACGCTTGGTGTTGAGGCACTTTTGAGCCGCTTGCCCGGGCTTTTAACCTTAGAGGTGTCGACGGGCTTCTCGACCCGGGCCGCGCTGTCAGAGTCGGCTAGGTCGGCCACGTCCTTGTCCCGCCTGATGGCCTTGAGCGAGGCTTGGCGGAGCAGTTGCTGCCCTCCTATGCCGCGATAGAACACCTCCACCACGAACCTCGGCTCAAACCAAGCGGCCGAGCGAAGGTCAGTGTCCTTGGTGGGAACATACGCCGTAGGCGTCTTGCTGGAGGCTCGGCCTATCAGCTGGCCTATCTCTTTAAGCAGCACGTCGGAGAAGCCCGAACCCACCCTACCCACATAGAGCCAGCCGTGCTTCGGGTCAGGCTTGGCCAAGAGCAGTGACCCAAAACCCGTCCGGCTGCCCTTCGGGGCCGTGTAACCCACGACGGCGAACTCGTCGCTGGCCAGCTGCTTGGTTTTCTTCCAGTCCTCGCTGCGGCCGCCGTGGTAGGCCCGGTCCGCACGCTTTGAGATGATGCCTTCAAAGTGACGCTCGCCTGCCAGCTTATAGGCCGATTCTCCATCTCCCTGGATGTGGGAACTGAAGGCCAAGGGTCCTGGGCTCCCCTTTAACAGCTCTTGGAGGAGTTTTTTACGCTCCAGCAGAGGCGCCTCGGTTACATCTATTCCATCGAGGTGAAGCAGATCGAACAAGGCATATGCCAACGTGCCTTGGCGTTCACCGGACAGGGTGGCTTGGAGGAGGTTGAAGTCCTCTTTCGTGCCGTTGCCGGCGATAAGCTCGCCGTCCAGCGCTCCCGATCTCAGCCCAAGGGCTGCCACAGCATCCCTGATCTCGGGAATCTTTTCGGTCCATTCCAACGCATTGCGTGACCAGAGGCGCACTTGGCCGTCGGCAATGGTGGCCAGTATTCGGTAGCCGTCCCACTTGATCTCATGCACCCAGTGGTCACCTTGGGGTGGGGCCTCGCCGAGCCTGGCGAGCTGCGGTTCGAAGGGCCCGTCTAGCGGCGTGGCCGTCCTGGCCTTGGTCAGCTCGGCGGCCTTCTTCGCCCAGTCCCTGCGAGCGCCCTTCTTTGGCAATGCGACGGCTGTGAGCCTTTTCTTCCCGACCTTGCCGGCCCCTGCCCGCTTCAGATCTTCCGGAGGCGGTGCGGTGACGTCAGCCAACAGGTCATCCGCCTCCACCTCGCTGGCGAATGCATCGTCCTCTTTGAACAGAAGCCATTGCGGCTGCTTGGCTGGCTTGCCCGAGCGGACTAAATGCCACCCGCCTTTGAGCTTGGTGCCAAACAGCTCGAATCGCAGATGCCCCTTGGCCAGCTGGGCTTCCGGATCACCCAAAGTGGCCCACACGCCGTGATCAAACTGCGCGACGTGGCCGCCGCCGTATTGTCCCCTCGGAATCTCACCTTCAAACCCTGCATAGTCCACAGGATGGTCTTCGACCTCCACCGCCATGCGCTTGACCTTCGGGTCGTAGCTGGGCCCCTTGGGAACGGCCCAGCTCTTGAGCGCGTCCCCTAACTGGAGCCGAAAGTCGTAATGCCGGCGGCTGGCGTGGTGAAGTTGAACCACGAAGATCGCCCGTTGCCCTGACGGTAGCGCCTTCCCTGGCTCGGGTTCTTTGGTCTTATCGAAGCTTCGCTTGCGACGGTATTCGGTGAGGGACATGCCCTACTCCTGGCTACTTGCCAAGGTGCTCACGCACGGCCGTTGCGCCTGGGCCGACGGCTCTGACCGCTGCTCGTAGCTCATCGGCGCTAACGCCCAGGGCTTTGGTCCAATACTGAAGCTCGTAATCTTCGTTGACGTTGATGCGGTCCCGGTCCGGGCTACCAGCGTTCTTTTTGTCATCGGTCATGGTGGTCTCCTTCGTGCTTCCTGAAACCCTTGTTCTCGCACAGCAGCTGTGGTGTTAGCTCACTGCATTGCGGGTGTTGGGGGCGCGCTGAACGCTGTTGGCCGAACAGCGGCAGGTGCATAGGCCATCTCGCCAGCGGCAGCAATCACTTCCAAGATATAAGGTGCAACGGGCCCTCGCTTTTTTCGCACGCCGATGAAGTGGACCCATGAACCATCCACTTCCACCCGTGTTCCGGAAAGCGCGGGGGACCGGCTCACCAGCCCTTGCAGGTTCTGAATCCACGTCTCGCAGGGGGTCGCGTCCAGCTGGACCACGGTGGCGGCATCGCCCGCGTAGAGATCCGCCATTTCCATTCGGGTCACCCGCGGCGTTGCAGTCAGAAATTTTGGATAAGCGCTCATACGATTCACCTAACATGGTTTGGAGACGAATATCCGCTTTAGAGACAACACGGCGTGTCACCAAGGCGTCAAGAGAACGTCAAATTATTGAGGGACTTCAGTCAAGTCGCCATTATTAGCTAATGCTCAACACGCGCGACCGAAAATACACGCCGTCGTGAGCGGTAGTTCCCTAGCATATTCGGTGGAGCTAATCTTAGACCCACCTCGCGGGAGTTGCGATGAAAAGTGATTGCAACCGAATCCTGGATCAACACTGTTCTACTCAGCCATGGACGTAACAATTTGGCATGGCCTCTACCTGCTCTGGCTTACCGCAGGTGCTATGGACTTTTGGCTGCACAGAGCAAGCAGCATCGAAACCACGTCGGGATTGAAAGAATCCGCGCTGCACTTAGTGCAGATCGCTATCCTAGGGGCGGCAACGCTCCTCTGGCTCTCCTTTAGACCATCTCAACTTCTTTTCTTGATCCTGCTGGCGCTGGTGTGTCTGCATGCCATCACAGGCTATTGGGATACACGAGTGGCCTATCCCAATCGAGCCATTCGTCCCTTGGAGCAGCACGTTCATAGCATCCTGGACCTGGCCCCTTGGATTGCCATCGGCGCCATCTCCTGGGCTATGCCCGATACGCATGTCGTCACCGGCTTGGCTTTTAGACTGGCTCCGGTGGCCTTATGGCTATTTTCCATCGTGCCGGCGTTGATTCTTACGCTACTGCCCGCCCTGCGGGAGTTCCACAGCTGTCTTGCCTATCGGGCACCCTAGGACGTATCGCTAGTGAGACCCCGTCGGAGCGCTGTAGCGCAACCGACAGGGCACTGATGACGATCCAACCTTACTTCTTGGCTTCAACGCCCGGGGTTGCATCGCGCACCAGAAATTCTTCTGTGACCTCCGGCAGGTGGGCCGCTAGCCAGTCGGCCATTGCTTCTTCCTGGGCCAAAATCTCCTCGCACACGCGGGCAGTTTCCGGATCACCTGCGGTTTTAGCCGCCGCGATCAGGGCGGTATACGATGCGATTTCGAAGTGCTCAAAGACGTAGCCAGCCATCGCACCTTTCACAATTTCGTCGGACGCGGTCATTCCGCCGACGGCCTGGCCGAACGCAGCCATCTTGCCCATGACGTCCTTGATGGTGGAGGGGGATCCGCCTAAGCGCTTGATGCAGCCTTCTAGCAATTCGCGTTGGCCTATCGTTTCTTGGATATGCTCTTCGATGCGGGCTTTCAGCACAGGATAGTGCTCAATGCGAGAGGCCTGCCCCTTGAGCATTGTCTCCGCTTGCTGCTCCATTGCGTGGGCGTCGCGCAGCCAATCAAGTAAATTTTCTTTCGGTTCGGCCATGAGGATCTCCTCGCTGTGTTATTAGAATCGGAAGATATACAGCGCAACATTGGAACGAAGCGACGCTCTGGTGAAGGTGACGCGAACGTGGCACTTGGCTCAAGCCTTGAGGATCCTCCGGAGACGTGGCTTCCTTGCGTCGTGCCCGCTCTAACCGCAAGTTCTTTGCAACACTCGCGTAGGGGCACCAATTAGAACCACGCAACCAGTGGAACGTGGACGCCGACCGCCATCGGCAAAAGAGCGGCCTGCCTCTCTCACCGGCCAGCGAGCACGCGGCATCCTTACCATCGCGCTCCATCCTGGCCCTGTTGCGTGCCTTTAGCCCGGACAACGCCTTAAGTTCTTTCCAGCGGCTCACCGTGACGGGACACGGCAAATGAGCGCCGCTCAGGTGTCAGGGGATGAGGATTACCTTGCGGCAGTCCTCCTCCTTGCGATCGAAAAGTTCGTAGCCGCGCACGGCTTCCTCGAGGGGAAGACGATGGCTGATGATCACTCCCGGGTTTAGCGAACCTTCGCCAATGTAGTCCAACAGCTCGGGCATCAGACCCTGCACATGCGTCTGGCCCATCTTGAAGGTCAGTCCCTTGTCGAATGCATCGCCCAACAGGAACCCATGCAGGTAGCCGGCGTAGACGCCGGGAATGCTTACCGTGCCGCAGCGCCGCGTGGCCGCGATGCACTGGCGGATCGCCACACCACTGCTGCCTTCCACTTTAAGTGTGGTCAACGCGGATTCCAGCGCGCTGCCTTCGGCTTCGAAGCCGACTGCTTCGATGGACGCGTCTACGCCCCGCCCATTCGTTTGCGTGATGATGTATTGCGCCGGGTCTTCGATCTGACTGAAATCAACTGGGGTCACGCCGTAAGTCTGTGCGGCGAATGCCAGGCGGTATGCCAGATGGTCCACCATGAAGATCGTTTCAGCACCAAGCAAACGACAGCATGCGGCAGCCATCAGTCCTACCGGGCCGGCGCCGAAGATGGCCACAGTGGATCCCGGCTTGACGCCCGCATTGATCGCGGCTTGGTAGCCGGTAGGCAAGATGTCCGACAAGAACAGCACCTGTTCGTCAGGTAGCGCATCCGGCACGCGCAGTGGGCCCACGTTTGCCTTGGGAACCCGCACGTATTCAGCTTGGCCACCGGACACGCCACCATAAAGATGGCTGTAGCCGAATAGTGCAGCGGGCGGACGAATACCCTTCTGGTTGACTGCCGCGCCCTTGCCGGTGTTGGTGGTTTCACATGCCGCGTGTTCAGCGAGTTTGCAGTGGAAGCACTCGCCACAAGCGATGACGAAGGGCACGACCACGCGGTCGCCCGGCCTCAGGTCGGTCACGCTGCTGCCCACTTCCTCCACGATCCCCATGAATTCATGGCCCAGCACGTCCCCGGCGTGAAGATCAGGGATCTTGCCGCGGTAAAGATGGAGGTCCGAGCCGCAAATGGCAGTCGCGGTGACCCGCAGGATCAGGTCATCGGGTGCCGCTAAGGTGGGATCCGGGACAGTGTCCACCCGGACGTCTTTGCTGCCGTGGTAGGTCAACGCGCGCATCGCGGGACTCCTCCTGACGTTATCGGTGCACCTACAGATAACCGTCACTGCGTCCCCGGTCGGTGACCGCCGTGTAGTGAAAATGTGCAGTCCACCAAGACACCGTGCTCATGATTACAGGCCCAGCATGCACATGACCCTCAGACCTTGGAGCGACCCGTGAACAAGCTACCTCTCAACCCCGGTGCCGACGTGGCTGACCAAGACAAGGCGCACACGCCCGACAAGCTTCGGAATGATGACGCCACCTGGAAGGACAAGGACATGCCGGAGGCGGAGCACACCGCTAAGCCCGAAGACTACGAGCGGCCGGCAAAGCCATGAGAGGCGCAAGCCGCCCCCCCCTTTTCCAACTCAGGAGAGCCAGATGGCCTTAATCCATTCGATTTTGATGGGAGCAGTAGCCGGCATGCGCGCGATGACCCCTTTGGCTGCGGTGACGAACGCCGCGCGGAGCGGCAACCTTCCGGCCGATAATGGGGCGCTACGCCTCCTGTCCAACAACGTCGCCTCGGCAGGCATGCTTGCATTGGCAGGGGGTGAGCTTATTGGCGACAAGATGAAGACGGCCCCCGACCGGATCGTCCCCGCGGGAATGGTGGCGCGCATTGCCACAGGGATGATTGCCGGTGCTGCTTTGGCTCCCTACCGGCAGCGGAAGCTAGGCGCGCTGCTGGGCGCCGGCGCAGCGGTGGGAATGGCGTATGTGACCTTCGATCTGCGCATGCGCGCGATTGCCCGCTATGGCCAGACCAGCACCGGCGCCGTGGAAGATGCCATCGCCGTGGGAAGTGCCGCACTGATCACTCAGGCTGCAAGGGGACCCAAGCGGAGAGGACGTCGCTGATGAAACAAGAAGAGCAGACATCGATCGGTCGGCGGTGCTGGGCAATCGCAGAGGGCTACATTCCTGCCTGGAGCAACGGTCCGGAGCCAGAGCTGCAAAGCCATGAAACCTGCTGCGTCCTCAACGCGGGCCCGGTTGATGCTCAGGTCACTCTGACACTGTATTTCGAAGATCGCGAACCACAGGGCCCTTACCGCTTCACCGTGCCAGCCCGGCGAACGTGCCACAAACGCTTCAACGATCTTGAGAGCCCCGCAACAGTGCCTCGGGGCGTGGGCTTCTCGTGCGTCATCGAATCGGATGTCCCGGTGGTAGTCCAGCATACGCGACTGGATTCGCGCCAAGCCGCGAACACCATCATGACCACCATCGCCTACCCCCTCTAACCCTTTCGCTTTTCTCAAGACCCTACACAACCCGTCGACATCGCTGGGGCGCGACGTTTACTAGCGCAACCGCACACTGGCTGTTCCTCCACGCCCTAGAGGCTCAACCGATGCCCGTGCCCAACTATCCCAAACCGCCGTTCAAGGCTCAGCAGCAGTCGTTTCCCGGGAAGACCGACAAGCTCGACCCTCGGCCAGACCACGGCGAGGAAGGCTACGTCGGCCACGGCCTGTTGAAGGGCAAGAAGGCCCTGATCACCGGCGGGGACAGCGGCATTGGTGCTGCAGTGGCCATCGCCTACGCCCGCGAGGGCGCCGACGTGGCGATTGCGTTCCTTCAGGGCGAGGAGAAGGATGCCGCCAGCATTGGCGCGCTGATCGAAGCGGCGGGTCAGAAGGCTGTCCTGTGTCCCTGCGACATCAGCGATGACGCCCAAGCCGAGGCGCTCATCAAGCAGGTCACGACCGAGCTTGGCGGCTTGGACATCCTGGTCAACAACGCTGCGTATCAGCGCTACTACGAGTCCTTCGACGACATCACCTTGGACGACTGGCGCAAAACGTTCGAGACCAACGTGCATGCCGTGTTCAATCTCACCCGTCTATGCGTGCCGCATCTGGCGGACGGTGGTTCGGTGATCAACACCGCCTCGGTCAACTCCAAGAAGCCCACGCCCAACATCCTTCCCTATTCAGCGACGAAGGGCGCCCTAGCGAACCTCACCATCGGCTTGGCCGGTCTTCTCGCAGAGAAGGGTATCCGAGTCAACGCGGTGCTGCCCGGCCCGATCTGGACGCCCTTCATTCCCGCCGGCATGGCTGCGGAAGAAGTTGAGCAGTTTGGCAGCCAGACGCCGTTCGGTCGACCAGGTCAGCCTGCCGAGCTCGCTTCGGCTTACGTGATGCTCGCGGCAGATAGCGCCAGTTACACGTCCGGCGCACTGCTCACCATCTCCGGCGGCGCTGTCACCCTATAACGCCTTTGGCTCCCTCCTCCCCCCAGGACTCCAATGACTTCTCGAAACCAATACGACATGCAGAACCCGCTGACCCAGTTCCCGCAGCCCACCTACCCGGCGCAGGTTCAGGTTCCACCGGGCACGGTTCATAAGCTGACGCCTGCCGCCGACCATGGGGAGAAGAGCTACGTGGGCCTGGGCCGCATGAAGGGCCGAAAGGCGCTTGTGACCGGCGCGGATTCCGGCATTGGACGTGCGGTAGCAATAGCTTTTGCTCGGGAAGGCGCAGATGTGGCACTGAACTATCTGCCCGAAGAGGAAGAAGATGCGGCCGAAGTGGTGGCGTTGATTGAAGCCGAAGGCCGCAAGGCGGTCGCCGTCCCTGGAGACCTTCAGGACGAGCAGTTCTGCAGCGACCTGGTGGCGAAGGCAGTCAAAGGTCTCGGCGGACTGGACGTGCTGGCCAACATCGCCGGTAAGCAGTTGGCCGTGGAAAAGATCGAGGATCTGACCACCGAACAGTTCGACGCTACTTTCCGAACCAACGTGCACGCGTTGTTCTGGGTATGCAGGGCCGTCCTGCCGCATCTGCCTGAGGGCGCCACCATCATCAATACTGCGTCCATCCAGGCCTACCAGCCCTCGCCCAACCTGTTGGACTACGCGCCCACCAAGGCCGCCATTGTGAATTTCACCAAGGCCCTGGCCCAGCAGGTGGCCGAGCGTGGCATCCGTGTCAACGCCGTGGCCCCTGGCCCGATTTGGACGCCTCTGCAGCCGGCCGGCGGCCAGCCGCCAGAAGCCATTCCAGAGTTTGGCTCGAAGACCCCGCTCAAGCGAGCAGGCCAGCCTGTGGAAATGGCCCCGGCCTATGTGCTGCTGGCGACACAGGAATCGAGCTACATCACCGGTGAGGTGATCGGCGCCACCGGCGGCATGCTGCTGCCGTGACCGCTGGGCCCGAGGATGCCCGCACGGTGCCTGTGGAGCGGGACGCGGACGGGTATGTCCCCATCGACTTTTACGCCGCCGTTGGCGATGGGCGCTCCAGCGCGCTCATCGCCCCGGATGGGAGCATTGACTGGTGGTGCGCGCCTTGCATGGACGCTCCACCGTTGCTGGACCGGCTGCTGGATGCCCCGGCGGGCGGTCGCTTCGCCTTGCAAGCCCGGGACGTTCAGCAGGTCCAGCGGCGCTACCGCGACCGCAGCAACGTATTGGAGACCCTCGTCCACACCGCGACCGGATTGGCCCGGCTGACCGAGTCGCTCAACAGCGGTCCGGCCGGCCGGTTGCCCTGGTCGGAGCTGGCTCGTCGACTGGAAGGCCTCGAGGGAGAGGTCATCTTTGACCTCCTTTACCAGCCTGGCACACGTGCCGGAACCTGCACGCCTTGGATGAGCGACACTCCCAATGGGTGCGTCCATCACGCCGGCCCCGTAATGACGATGCTGCGATGTTCCGAGCGGGTCCGGATCGACAACTGCAACGACCGCGAAGTGCGCGGCAACCTCACCCTGAGGGCCGGAGACCGAGAGGTCGTGGCACTGCTGGTCTCCCAAGACGAAGTGCTCCCGGTCCCACCCCTGGCCGACATCGATACCCGTATAGATCGGTCCGACCGGGAGTGGCGTGAGTGGGTGGACGATTTGCACTGCCATGCAAGCCGCCACGCAGAGGTCATCCGATCAGCACTGGCCCTTAAGTTCCTGTGGTTCGCTCCAACCGGAGCCATTGCTGCGGCGGTGAGCGCCTCGCTGCCCGAACGCATCGGCGGGGACAAGAACTGGGACTACCGGTATGCCTGGGTGCGCGACGCGGCCTACGTGATCAAGACCTTTCTTCGTGTGGGCGCCCTGCCTGACGCCAAGGCAGGCTTCAGCTGGCTGATGACCACCATTGGCCGTCATCGCCCTGGCCTTGCCCCTTGCTACACGCTCCGAGGCGACCGGGTCGAACAAGAACGCTACATTGACGTGCCAGGCTACCGCAACAGCCAGCCCGTGCGCGTGGGTAACACCGCCTCCGACCAGCTGCAAACCTGCGCTTACGGCGACGTTCTAGAAATGGCGAGCAGGATGATCGACGCTGGTCATATCCTCGATCCCACCACCGCTCGATTGCTGTTTGAACTGGCCGACGAGTGCGCCGACAACTGGATGCGCAAGGACAGCGGCTTCTGGGAACTGGAAGATGCGCAGCACTACACGATGTCGAAAGTGGAGTGCTGGATGGCCCTGCGCCGTGCCTGCGAGCTGGCCGAGCAAGGTCACATCACCACCGCCCGTCTGCCGCGCTGGCAGCGCGAGAAGGAGCGCATCTTGGCATGGGTCGACGAGCACTGCTGGGATGACGCAAAGCAGAGCTACGTGATGCACCCCGGCACCGACCGGCTGGACGCCAGCCTCATGTTGGCCTCACGCTTTGGCCTTGCCGATGTCCGGCGGGAGCGCTTCATCTCGACCCGAGAGGCCATGCGGCGCGAATTGTCGGATGAGAGCGGGGACCTCCTTTGGCGCTACAGCGGCATGCAGGAGTGCGAGGGAACGTTCATCAGCTGCGCGTTCTGGATGGTGGAAGCCTACGGCCTGTTGGGCGAAGGAGTCGAAGCCACTCGGTTGTTCGAATCGTTGCTGGCCCGGGTGCAGAACGACGTGGGCCTGATGCCGGAGATGTGGGACCCGCAATCGGAACAGGCGCTCGGCAACACGCCGCAGGGGCTGAGTCATTTGGCATTGGTGCATGCTGCCTACGCACTGGATGGCGAATAACCTGGATTCCAGCGGGGAACCTGATGAGCTTGACGGTGCTGGTAGCCGGCATCGAATCGCCTTGCGAATGAGCAGCAGCCAAGCCCAACCTAGTCGAGACTCATGGCGTCACAGCCCCGGTGTTCCGCTCCACGATTGGCCACCGAGAAAAGAAGCGCTGAGAGAGATACGTATTAGGTGGGGGTAGACGTGCGATCCCAAGCCCGCTTGGCGAAGCCCACGACCACCGCTGGCACACCGATCACAGCGATCCCATACAAATAAGCCAGGTAGAAGGCAGCCGTTGCCATGTCCCCGTAGATAGGGTGGTTGGCCTGCGTCCAGCCGATCCATCCGCAACACACTACGAGAACGATGCCCATACCTCCCCCCAGCAAGACGCCTTTCAAGAAGCCTCCTTTCCTAAAACAGGGAACACGGCCAGTCCGGAGGTGCCATGCCCACACCTGTTGAGCGCGAATGTGGAGCGCGAAGCAAAAGCACAAGAACGCAAAGATCAGGACGCCGCCTGAGCAGTAAAGCAGGCCCAGGAGTGGGTTGCTCTTGATGGCCTCCAAGCCACCGGTCAACAGCAGCAATCCCAACGGCCCCAAGATAAGGGTGGGCAGGATCATCGCGGCAGGTCCAGAAGGGGGGTGCAAGCGCTGATAGGCACGCGGGTGATGCATGAACGCTCCTCAGTTAGCAGGAAGTCGCCCGGCAGACAGCCGGGCTTAGTCAAAGGTGGCTTTCACGTAGGGTCCGTAAGCCGCCAAGCCCCTATCCGGCAGTAGATCCTTGATCAGTCACCTCAGTGACATTCCAGCCTTCGCCCGCTGGCCGGAAGCGCATTCGAAGGTTCAAGCGCATTTCCTTGGCCTCAGGCGTAGTGGTCCTGCCCCCGATTGAGCCTTGAGCATCGACAGTGCCCGTCACCCGACACTCCTGGTCACCGTTCGGCATCTTTTCGCAATCCATGTCCAACCCTGTTGCGTCTTTCACTTCCAAGCGCCACGACCGTTGCAGGGTCGCCTGCTGTCCTTGGTCGGTGTAGAACCGCTCGACCGCCTTGACCGCGTCCTGCTTGCTAGGACCGTGCGCTCCACTGCACGCCGAAACGAGCAACGGAACGAGGCACGCCGACATCCAACCCTTCTTTGAAACGCGCATCAGGATTCCCCTTCCTTCTTTTTCTTGGTCAAGTCCACGCCGATGACTTCGTTTCGATAGCCCACCTGGACCCGCTCTACCTCCACCTCCGCTCGGGGGCCAGCCTGCTCGACCCAAACGCGTTTCACGGAGAAGATGACCAAGTCGTCCCTGGCATCCCTCCCCTGTCGGAAAAGACCCTGGGCCTCGCTCTCGCTCATGCGAATCGGAAGGTGGTATCGCCCCGCGTTCTGTGGCGTCCAGCTTGTCCGCTGGCTTCGAGCGCTGCTCGGCCGGAACCCGTCGCCGGTCACCCCGCTGACCTGGAACCCGTTGATCCAAGGAATGGGGACGTAAATGTCCAACGTTCCACGGGCTCGGTCATACGTGGGATGGGGGTCAATGTTGGGACGAAGAGCGAAACGCTGGGTATTGCGGAAACGCTCTGCTCGAGCATCGAACGCCGCACCATACTTGCGCTCGATCGCCTCGGTCTGTTGGGGGGTAATCCCGTTCGGCCCATGCTGCTTCGTATCGATCAGCCATTCCGCATAGAGGCACTGTTCCCGCTCAGACCTAGACAAGCGGTAGGTAGACCGTGTCATCGCGATAAGCCGGGCATCGCACGTCCGCGCCCCACCCGACCCCGTCGACGCCAGTCCCGCGCGAACATGCTGTGCCCCGGCAAGTGTGTCTTCGTCTCGATCCCAGTAGGTCCCTGCAGGGTCCCTATAGGGGCTCTTGCTCGCTTGGGCCGAGGCTTGGGGCCCGCTCGTAATCG